>CEVA01171134.1_pt1 | contig 55912 bp, 46 predicted proteins | sample 361521 | NCBI WGS metagenome assembly CEVA01 (sample SAMEA2622823, study PRJEB7988) | marine metagenome | isolation source: saline water (ENVO:00002010), including | reverse complement strand
CTCCTCTGGCTCAGGTTCGGGAGTCTTCTCCTCTGGCTCAGGTTCAGTGAATTTGATATTTTTTAATTCATTCATTTTAACACTGAAGGTAGGGTTTTCTGGGTCTATATCACCTGCCTGTAGATAGTAGTCCTTTGCGCAATCCACATCTTTAAGTGATACACAAATATCACCTAAGAGAATAAAAGAATCAAAATGATACTTATTTAGAGGTATACAGTTCTCTAAAATAATATTTCTGGCTTCATCATATTTATTAAGGTGAACCAAAACTTGGGCCTTAGTAAAATAAAAATACCAGTAGGGTAAATTAGCCAACGCAGAGTCCACCTCACTCAAAGCAGATGGAAAATCTTCTAGTTTAATCAAAGACCTGATCTTAAACAAACGTGGTGCCATATAGTCGGGCAAGATTTCCAGCGCTTGACCAAAATACCGTTCAGCAATAAACCCCTCTTCTTTTTTATGGTAAATCCTTCCAAGGAAAAACAGGGGAGGACTAAAACCACTAGATAGTCTCACAGCAATTTTACACTGCTTAATTGACTCATCATAATTACCTTCATTTTCATATCTAATAACATCGGCCAGGGTGACAAGAACTTTGTCTGGTATATTGTTTATTGTAGCTAGGTAAGAAACATACCACAGCTCAAAGGTATAGAGAAGTTCCTCATTGGATACCGTCTTGTATGCCTCTCTAATTGACCCAACAAATAATTCCATATCATCATTAGCCAGAGCATTGAATGTCATAAAAATGTTGTAATAAGGCTGTTTTTCATATTGTTTCTGGCTTTTCAGGTTATCCATAGTGCTCTGACCAAAAATATGGTTTTTGGTTCTGATATCTTCATTGATCAATCTTACAGCATCGGTAAACTCCGTCAACCAATCCAACTCTTCAAGCTGTTGTTTTTTATTAGGATACTTATCAAGTAAATCAACATCAATTCCATTATATCCGTCGATCTTATATATAAGTTGGATATCGAGAATCATATGAGCTAGAAGATCTACAAAAAGTTCAAACTTGTACTCAATATAGTTCCCCTCTTCAAATATAGAGAGCTTTGAATCCCGGTAGGCTGCGTTATAGTCCGAAACACCACTGTTCAAATTTTCAATCAACTGCTCAAATTCCTGCTTTACCGCTAGCGCGCTATCGATCTTGAAATCAAAATACGGGCTGAAGTTCTTTTGAGCAGCCAACAATTCCATCGATAACATTTCTAATTTATCTATTGTTTTATCCTCAAGAGATTCTTCCAGTTCCGCGGTGAGCTCTTTAAACTTATTATCTTTATTTGTGGTGTATTGGTTTATTGTTTCTATGGCAAGGCTATCAGCTGTTTCATAAAAAGATAGTTCTATTGCAAGGGAATCACTCATTAGAAAATTTTTCAATATTTGGAACGCCATTAAATATTCTTTTAACTCAAACGTTTCTTTTCCCTGTCTAAAAACTGGCTCATATTCATTAAATAGAGGCCAATATTCTTCGGAGATATTTATTGACTCAGTATTTCCCAATTCATTCTCAAAATTAAAATCACTGAGATAGTCCAGATCATTTTTATTAAATGCTAGTACAACTCTAGAGATATTTTTACCGCTCTGGATTGGGTTACGTGTGCTATACGCAATTATTGAACCACCCTGTTTTAATTTTATTGGTTCAATGTACCGATTAATATCTTTTGTTCCGAATGTCCAATCACCTATTGGTATAATACAAAAATAAAAATTCTCAGATTTAGCAATTGAATCAGGTGAAACTGTTTCATTCCCGTATTTGTCTGAAAAATAAATGCGAACACTCTGGTCACTACCAATTGTTCTTTCTCTATATTTTAGTTCTACAGATTGGCAAAAAATATTAATCGAGAATGAGAGTAAAAAAATAATCCCCAACAATAGTCTATTCTGGTTCATTTTCTATCCTCTGTTTTAATCATAAAATTAGTCTCACGGCAAATTTATTTTGGCATCTACTAATGGTTCCGCAGTGTTTGAAATATTTGCGAGGAGAAAAGGATCCAATACCTAAGCAGTTATTCATCGTTAGCTCATTAAAAAGTGAACACTATGAGCTAACTCTGCTGCCTCTCTACAATGATAACAAACCCAAATTAGTCAAAATAAGTTCTGTCCTAACGCTGAATTTATATTATTTATATGACAAAAGCTTGAACAGATATGCCACACACCATGCTAAACAAAGATGATTTAAAATCTCAATGGGGGGTTAGTATATTTTTCCATTTTTATACTATTTTGAAATATCGGACTACCTCAATAATACCATCTTTCTAGCTTGTACAAACTCCCCCGCCTCTATCAGATAGATGTATACACCTGAGCTCACAGATCGACCTATAGAGTCTGTACCATCCCACTGGACATATCTGACCCCTGCTAGTTGGTTTGAGTTAACCAAAATAGCAACCTCATTACCCAACATATCATAGACAGCAAGCCTGACATCACTTTCTTTTTGTAGGTCATAGCTAATGGATGTGATTGGGTTAAATGGATTAGGAAAATTTTGATATAGGGCAAATGTGACGGGAATCACACTCTCTCTTTTTAGAATAAATCTCTCTGATGATGGAACAATGATTTCTCCTGAGCCTTCCATGATGTAATCTTGACCATTCTCTGATATAAGCACCCAGTTCATATTTTCACCAGCATCTACATTAATAATATAGTTAACACTGAGAGCTTCACTTCTTGACATTACTTCAATTTCACCATATCCATTGACAACCTTCCTTCCACCTTTAAACCGTACGTCAAAGGCATCAGCAGGAGGTTTTGGAGGAAGCTGATAGCTAGGCAATTCTTCTACAGAGATGGATACACCAAAGTAAAGACTGTAACCGCTAAAACTGAGTTCGTTTGCATCTTTTGTTCGATCTGAAAATGGATTTATTGTATTAGAATTTACTCCATTTGAGATTGTGATATTTCCATCTGCGCTGGCGTTTATCCAGTATCCTTTTCCTGGGGCCAGCTCAGATGCAACGGAGTAGACCCCGGTATACCCATAGATCGTTCCAGGAACAATAATCCCTTCCGGATCAGATACAGAAGAAAGATCAACGGCTTCACTTATTCCGCTAATAAGATTCCAACCTTGAAATAAACTTATGTCCATATCTACTATAGGAGTACCAGCAATATTTACACTTCCAGAATCGGAAAAATTAAGCCAATAGCCGGTTCCTATTGTTAGCTCTGACTCAGAGGTGTATGTACCGTTAAAACCATACAATGTACCCGAAACAGATTCGGGAAATAAATCATTATAGGTATTGCTCTCTACGTCTAAAGGAAGTCCTACTAAATTCCATTTCTCTCGATATTCTACCAATATATTAATATCTGCTGAACCAATATTTGAAAGCCCTGGTGTAGGGGCCATAAATATCCACTGGTCATTTCCATCTGCGGCACGGCCAAAAGAAACATCAACAGTCTGGGGACCAAAACTTAGAGAATCAATAATGGTAAATCCATCACCAGCAACCAGAGCAATAAATTCACCGGCAGAGCTTAGTTTAAAGTTTGTATGTAATATACCTTGATCCATATCCTCATCACACCATATCAACATATGTCCATTTGCAGGGACTACAGATCCCTGAGGGAATACCCACTTGGTTAAGTTGTTGGGATTATCTGTTAGGTAAAACCAATCTAAATTTATATCACTCTCATTTCCATTATATATTTCAAGCCAGTCCTCATATTCTCCAGACTCATCAACATTGATTGAATCATTGCTTGCAAGTAACTCATTTAGAAATAGGTCTGGAAAAGATGTTTCTTCGTTGAAAACAAACTCAGAATCAATCCACTCAATTCTCTCAAATGTCCAGGACTTCAAATAATCTATTTCTTCTTCATAAGTATCGAAAACATAGTAGTTCGGCCACACATACTGACCCAATGTTTGCCATCTATTAAAGTTTTTAACTTGGGCATCACCAATATAGTTAACTAAACTATCAATTACAGCATTAATGTTTTCATCAGAGAGAGCTTGTGATCTAAGATAATTCCATCTCTCACTAATCTGAGCTTGGAAGTGCTCATCCTGCCACATTAGTTCCCACCAAAAGGACATTTGGTCACCACCCTCTGGATTATATTCAAGCAGCCAGCCATCAGTTAACCATGTTTCTCCATAATTACAATTTCCATATCCATGATTTATGTCCCAAATAGGGCCAGCTGTTAATCTCCCATCGAAGCTGTCTACATCTTTATAAAGATAGGTACTTAAACGATATGCATCTACATTTTTTGATAACTCCTGCAAAATAATCATATCAACAAAAGAGCTGACATTCATGATATTCGAGTAGCCCGTTTCAAGATCATTATAGCTTGGACTTTCCATAGTGGTTTCAAAATCATAAATAAATTGATAAATATACTCTTCCTGCTCCTCCGCTATCTCATCCGGCTTTGGATAGTGATAGTTATAGAGATTCCCATCATATTCACTGTAAAATCCACCATTGTTTTCGCCTGTACCACCCCAGTCAAATTTTAGAATATATCCACCTGTAAGATCATCTCCCTCAGTTTCATCAGGATCAAGTTCCTCAATGTCTACTCGATTATTGTCCCTTTTAATCTTTTCCATCAAAACATAAACTCCTCGGTAGTCACCATTAATGAATAATTCACAAAAACGTGTCCTACTTGCATAACGACCCATCATATTTGATAAATGATATGTCAGCGCATTTCGAACCAATGATTTATCTGACCAGGGTGCATATAGCACCCAATCATTTTCCTCGGGCATTCCCAGCAGTGAAACATTATTATTAGAGCCATCTTCATTAACGGTCTCAAAACGGTACGGAGGCTTGGGTTGCCACTGTGAGGAGTTTCCCCTTTTTTCTATAGAAATTGAACCATTATAATCATTGAAATCATCATAAAGACTGTTTTCTCCGTTATTATCAATAATACCCAAGTGAGCTTGGATCCTCGGTTCTGCTACAATTTCTTCACCGAATGTATCTATAGTTAAAATAGGTAAATTACAGATTGTATAATCCAGGGGCTCATAAAACCATTCCGGAACCTCACCAAAGAAAGATGTTCCATCACTAACACTTAATGATAGAAAGAATAAGCTAGACATATCCGAGGAAGAATAATTCACGTTGTGTATCTGAACAGCAAGAACATTTAGCCCATTTATTAAAACACTTTCAATATCAAGCCCAATTGAAAATGATTCAGGAACTCCTCCTTGATACATGACCGCCTCATGATTTTCCCATGCCTCATCATCAAACTCAAAAAATGTTCCTGGTGAGCCCATAGTTGAGGAACGTGCAATTTCAACTCCATTCAAATATGCTATAAATCCATCATCATAATCAGCATGCAAAATCATATCATTTAGCTGCGTTAAATCCTCAATATTAAAAACTCTCCTAATATACAGCGAAATAGTTGATTCGATTTCAGTATTGTCATCTCCATCTCCAAAGCCAATACTTCCTGGACCAATATGCCAGTCATAATCATTGAAATCTACATTCTTCCAATTGGGTTCGGGTTCGCTTTCTCCCACAAAATAATGCCACTGGTCTTCAGAATATATAGCAGTTTCCCAGTGGTCTTGTGAGACAATTAGATTTGCTGAAAGAGTGAAAAGGAATAAAAGGGAGAGATAGTTTTTTTTCACAAGTATACTTTCAATTCAGTTATTTTCCTGATTCTCAAGAAGAGATCAGATAAGTACCGCGGAAAGGACTCGAACCTTCACGCCCAGAGGGCACCAGATCCTAAATCTGGCGTGTCTACCAATTCCACCACCGCGGCAAATGTTCAGGACACCCTTGAGTATCCTTTAGATAAAAGTTGATTTAATCTTTTATATTTTACAAACACCTTTTCACCAGACGGACTGATGACAGGTATTTTTTCATTTCTTCCTATTTTTTTATCTGCTACAACTGGAGCTTTAACAGGTTGCGGAGGTCTTTGCCCTGCTCCACCTTGAGGCGCAGATTGGATTCCCATTCCCTCAGTACTGTCATGGCGTACCCTTATGTTCCTGTCTTTTCGTTGAATTTGGGGTGCATTTTCCATTCCCTGAAGCTGAGTTCTAAATAGGCGTTGAACAGTTTTCTGGTTCATTTCCTTTATCATACTCTGGAATAAATGAAACCCCTCAGATTTATACTCAAGAAGGGGGTCTTTTTGACCATAGGCCCTTAAATTTATTCCCTCACGAATTTGATCCATTCCGTATAGATGATCCTTCCACTGTTCATCAATAGTACGTAAAATGACAAACCTTTCAAATCCCCGCATAATTTCTTCCGGTAAAATTGATTCTCTTTCTCTATAAACTTCTTCCCCCCGGGAAATGATATATTCCCGAATATTTTCTAGATCTATATCTTCTCCCTCTTCCCCTGATTGAATCTGATTCAAATCCAAATCTACCAGTAAATGGGATGCTATATTTTGCTTAAGGTTGTCCATATCCATATCTTCAATATGAGTTGAATCATACCCCTCAAATTCATCATCCACAAACTCACAAATGAATTCAGATACCATTTCTCTAGTGTTATCGCCATTAAGCGCTCTATCCCTTAAATTATAAATCACCTGTCTCTGCTGATTCATCACATCATCATATTCAAGTAAATGTTTCCGAATGCCAAAATTTCTGCCTTCAACTTTCTTTTGCGCGTTTGCAATGGCACGCGTAACCATTTTTGCTGTTATCACTTCACCCTCTTCCACACCCATCCTATCCATAATGGAGGCAACCCTCTCACTGTTAAACAATCGCATCAGATTATCCTCAAGAGATAAATAAAAAATGGATGAGCCGGGATCTCCCTGTCTTCCAGATCTTCCTCTAAGCTGTAGGTCGATTCGTCGAGATTCGTGTCTTTCGGTCCCCAAAATATGTAGACCACCCAACTCCTTAATTTCATCTCCTCCTAATTTAATATCTGTCCCCCTTCCTGCCATATTCGTGGCAATAGTTACCGCTCCTCTTTGCCCAGCTCTTGTTACTATTTCGGCTTCCCGCTGGTGTTGTTTTGCATTCAATACATTATGAGGTATGCCTTTTCGTTTCAGCATACGAGACAATAGTTCAGAGACTTCAACAGATACAGTCCCCACCAATACCGGTTGCCCGCTCCTGTGACAGCTAGTAATTTCATCTACTACCGCATTAAACTTCTCTCGCTTGGTTTTATATACATGGTCATCTCTATCATCCCTAACTATATCCCTGTGTGTGGGAATAACCACTACATCTAACTTATATATGGACCCCAATTCTTCTGCCTCTGTTTCTGCTGTACCTGTCATTCCAGATAGCTTATCATACAACCTGAAATAATTCTGAATGGTTATGGTAGCTAAAGTTTGAGTTTCCCGTTCAATTGCCACATTTTCCTTTGCCTCCAAGGCCTGGTGAAGTCCATCGCTGTATCTTCGACCTGGAAGTACACGACCAGTAAATTCATCTACAATTTGGACTTTATTTTCCTGAACCACGTATTCCACATCTTTTTCATATAACGTATATGCTCTTAAAAGCTGATTGAGATTGTGGATTTTTCCACTTCGATCCGCATGGAGGTGATATGCTTTTTCCTTTTCCTGTGCTACCTCTACCTGAGATAGTGACTCATTTTTTTCAATTTCTGAGATCATCTCTCCCAGATCTGGGATCACAAACATTTCAGGGTTATTTGGAGATAAGACTTGCCGACCCTTTTCAGTTATATCAATCACATGTGATTTTTCATCTGTGCTAAAATATAAATCCTCATCCACTTCGTGGAGTTTTTTATCCCGCATATAATCTGATTCAACTTTCGTGGCTAATTTTATGGTACCTTGCTCCTGAAATATTTTCATCAATCTCTTGTGTTTAGGCAGTCCTCTTCTCCCCTGTAAAAGTTTTAGACCTGCTTCATCATCTTTTTCTTTATCTAAAAGTATCTGAGCATCTTTCACCAGCTCTGACACTAATCCATTCTGTTTTCTAACTAAATTTTGAATCAATGGTTTTAACTCAGTAAATGTTTTATCCACTGGAGCATCCACAGAACCAGATATAATTAAGGGCGTTCGTGCCTCATCAATCAGAACACTGTCCACCTCATCCACAATAGCGAAAGCATGGTCTCTCTGCACCTGATCTGTAGAATCAAGTGACATATTGTCTCTTAAATAATCAAATCCAAATTCGTTGTTAGTTCCATAAGTAATATCACAGTTGTACGCTTCCCTTCTTTGATTATTATCCATAGAGTTTAAAATATATCCTACAGAAAGCCCCAATCTCTTAAAAACTTCTCCCATCCATTCTGCATCTCTTCGAGCTAAATAATCGTTCACAGTTACAATATGAACACCCCGCCCGGTCAAAGCATTCAGAAATATTGGCATCGTTCCAACTAGAGTTTTTCCCTCACCAGTTTTCATTTCCGCAACACTTCCCCTGTGCAAAATAACTGCTCCCAATAATTGAACATCGTAGGGTACCATTTCCCAATCAACACTCTGTCCTGCAACTTTCCAAGATGTTCCACACAACCGACGGCATGTATCCTTCACCATTGCAAATGCTTCAACCATTAATGAATCCAATATATTTTGTTCCAACTCATAAACCAGTTTTTTTGCATCAGTTGGATCTGTCTTTTTCTCCTCAAGTTCATTTTCAAGTTGGGCTCTCGATTCTACAATTTGATCTCTTATTGCACTAGCACGTTCCCTTAGATCCTCATCAGATTTATCTTTAAGGGTCGCTGTAAATTGGTTTATTTGCTCTACCACAGGTAACAGATCTTTAATTACTCTATCAGAGCGGGAACCAAATACTTTTTTTAATACATTCTGTAACATGAATTTTTAATTTATTTTAACTTTTTTTTTGAATCATTTCTTTATACACAGAATCCAGTATGCCGTTCACAAATCCAGAGCTATCATCTGTACTATATTTTTTTGCCATCTCAATCGCTTCTGAAATAGATACTTTTGGAGGTACATCATCAAAAAATAACAACTCACACACTGCCATTTGCAAAATTAAATTATCTAATAGAGCTACTCTACTGAGTTCCCAATTTTCAAGAAATCTCGATATAGTTTTTTCCAACACATCTTTCTTAGAAAGAGTTTCTTTAAATAAGGAATTAGCAAAGGACTTTGTAACTGAATCAAACGAGTATCTTTCAAGTACATCTTTAAATGTTTTATCTTTTGATTCCCTTGAGATTTCCAAAGCATATAATCCCTTAAACACACATTCCCGTGCCAGTCTCCGAGGAAAATATTTTGCATTTTGTTTTTGAGTTGGTTCTTTTAATTTATCCATAAAAAACAGGAATCATACAGGAACCAACCATCCAAAAGAATCCTCAGAAATTCCCTTTTGAACATTGTTGAGTTCGGTATTTAGTGTTTGGGTGATTTCCCCTATTGTATTATTGTTAATAATTCCAACCGAATCATCTGAGGTAATTTGACCGATAGGGGTCACAGAAACCGCAGTCCCGGTGCAAAATACCTCGTCAGCTTCCATCATTTCACCCAATGGGATTGGCCGTTCTTCCACATTCATCTCTAACTTTTCTTTTGCAATATGGATAACTGAATCACGAGTAACTCCCGGCAGGATGCTTCCCGCAAGAGGTGGAGTGGCAATTTTGTTATCTTTAACTATAAATATATTTGCTGAACCAACTTCTTCAATAAATTCATCGCTCTCTGCATTCAAATAGATAACCTCATCGAATCCTGCAGATTTAGCTAGTTTTTGAGGATAAAGAGAGGCTGCATAATTACCAATTGTTTTAAAATTTCCCACACCTCTGGGTGCTGCTCGATGGTACTTTTTTGTTACTCTTAAATTTAAACAACGTACCCCGGACTTAAAATATGGTCCAACCGGTGAAACATAAATTAAAAAAGTGTACGATGGAGCAGGTGCTACACCTAAGACCTCACCAGTTCCCCAAATAATTGGGCGAATATAAAGGCTCCCTTTATCGGTTGGCGGAATATAATCTCTATTATCACCTACTACTTTAATCAAACCATCCATAAACAGACCAGAAGGAATAATGGGAATGCACAATCTTTCGGCAGAGAGAGTAGCTCTCTCAATATTTTTTTCTGGACGAAACAAAACAACCTCTTCATTTATAGTACGAAAAGCTTTCATCCCCTCAAACACACCCTGACCATAGTTTAAAACACCTGCAGCAGGAGACATAGAAATATTTCCAAAGGGAATAAGCTCTCCCTCAGTCCAATTGACTCCATTATCCCAGTGTGCAATGTACATGGATTTTGTATGTGTCAAGCTGAATGTCAAGTTATCCCAGTTTATATTCATTGTAATTTCAAACCTTTAATCTTTTTATTCTTCATTTAGACATCGAAAAATAATGAGTTCCTGAATCTCTGAAGTTCCTTCATATATCTGAGTTATCTTGGCATCTCGCATAAGTCTTTCTACACCATACTCCTGCATATAACCATAACCACCGAAAATTTGGACACATTCTCTGGATGCATCTACAGCTAACTGAGATGCAAACAATTTTGCCATTGCAGCTTCCTTTACAAAGTTTTGTTTTGAGTCCTTTAATTTTGCTGCCTTCCATGTGAGAAGTCGTGCTGCCTCTAAACGGGTTGCGATTTGGGCAAGTTTGCTTTGAATTGCTTCAAAACTATTGAGAGTTTTACCAAATTGTTTTCGTTCCTTTGAATACTCCAGTGATTTTTCCAGAGATGCCCGAGAAATTCCCAGCGCCTGAGTAGCAATTCCAATGCGTCCGCCGTTCAAGGTTTTTAGGGCAATATTAAACCCTTCACCTTCTTTGCCTATGCGATTTTCTATAGGTATTCTGCAATTATCAAAATATAACTCACAGGTGTCTGACCCTCTTATCCCAAGCTTATCTTCTTTTTTGCCCATGCTCAAACCCTGTGTACCTTTTTCAACAATAAAAGCGGATATTCCCTTGTGTCCAACATTTTTTTCAGTCAAAGCAAATACAATCACCACATCTGAAGAGATTCCATTTGTCACCCAGTTTTTTGTTCCATTCAAAATATATGAATTATTATTTTTCTCTGCAAAAGTATTCATATTACTGGCATCTGAACCAGACTGAGGTTCACTTAAGCTGAAAGCACCCAACCACTCACCTGTAGATAATTTTGTCAGATATTTTTCTTTCTGTTCTTCAGAGCACCAATCAACAATGATCTGGCAAACCAGGGAATTATTTACAGACATGATTACACCTGCAGATGCATCAACACGGGAAACTTCCTCCATAGCCAAAACATAGCTGAAGGTATCCATTCCAGACCCATTCCATTCTTCGGGGACCATCATACCCAAAAATCCTAATTTTCCCATTTCCTTAATCTCACTTAGAGGTGTGATGCTTTTGTCATCACGTTCGATAACACCCGGCTCAAGATAGCTCTCTGCAAATTCCCGAGCAGTTTGTTTAACTAGGAGCTGTTCATCTGTCAGATTTAAGTTTAAATCAGCTGTACTCATAAAACCCTTTCCCAGATTTTTTACCTAAACACCCGGCTGCAACCATCTGGCGCAGAAGAGGACATGGCCGGTATTTATCATCTCCAAGGTCCCTGTGAAGTACCTCTAAGATTGAAAGACAAACATCCAACCCGATTAAATCTGCTAACGCTAAAGGTCCCATTGGGTGTGCCATACCTAATCTCATTATTTCATCTATAGCTTCTTTCTCAGCTACTCCTTCCATCAAGCAAAAAATTGCTTCATTTATCATCGGAGCAAGGATTCTATTGGAGACAAATCCCGGAAAATCATTACATATAACTGGTTTTTTCCCAAAGCTTTCTGATAAATGAATTACTTTATTAACCACCTCCTCATTCGTGAGATGTCCCCTTATGACTTCAATTAATTTCATAATAGGTACTGGATTCATAAAGTGCATTCCAATTACCTGTTCTGGCCTTGATGTTTGGGAAGCGATTCCTGTAATAGAAATCGATGAAGTATTTGTGGCTAAAATCGCACTCGAATTGCAACAAATATCTAACTCCTTAAATATTTTGTTTTTTATATCACGTTTTTCTGAGGCGGCTTCGATAACAATATCTGCAGATTCCAGGTCTTGTATTTTTTCAGAGCAGGATATTCTGTTTAGTGCTTCATCTACATCCTCTGGTTTAATAATATTTTTTTTAACCTGGCGATTCATATTATTTTGAATAGAGTTTACCCCTTTCTCCAAAATATTTTTATTCACATCAACGATGACTACGGAATATCTTGACAAGGAAGCAATATGGGCGATTCCACTTCCCATTGTCCCTGCTCCGATTACACCAATAACGTTCAATTTATCCTCTCAATAATTAAAGCAGATGCCTCACCTCCACCAATACACAGAGTTGCGAGACCAAAACTTTTATTCAGACGTTTGAGGCTATGGATAAGAGTTACAAGGATGCGGGCCCCAGAAGCACCAATTGGATGCCCTAACGCTATAGCTCCTCCACACACATTTACTTTTTCCGAACCAATATTAAACTCATCCATCGCTGCTATTGTAACAGGAGCAAAGGCCTCATTTATTTCCCACAAATCTATATCCCCAGATTTAAGGCCGGCTTTTGAAAGTACTTTGGTTACCGCACCGATAGGGGCTGTGGTAAACCAATCTGGTTCATGAGCTGAAGATGCTTGAGCAACAATTTTTGCCATTGGCTGTAATCCCTTTGATTTGATAAAGTCTAATGAGCTAATCAGGACTGCTGCAGCACCATCATTAATTTTTGAAGCATTTGCAGCTGTAATAGTTCCAGCTTTTTCAAATACCGGTTTCAATACTTTCATCTTTTCAAAATTAGCATTCTTTGGTTCTTCATCCTGCTTAATTACTTTTGCTTCTCCTTTCCTCTGTGGAACATCTACAGAAACTATTTCCGCATCAAACCATCCGTTCTCCTGGGCATTAATAGCTTTTGTGTATGACTGTTTAGCAAACTCATCCTGTTGCTCCCGGGAGATTTTGTTTTTTTCTGCCAGTAGTTCAGCACAGTTTCCCATATGTTTATCATTGTATATATCCCATAACCCATCACTGATTATACTGTCTATAATTTCCCCATGCCCTAATCGATGTCCTGTTCTTGCTTTTGGCAAAAGATAGGGTGCCATAGACATATTCTCCATCCCTCCTGCTATAATAACATCGGCATCTCCAGCTTGAATTGACTGCGAACCCAGCATCACTGATTTCAATCCTGAACCGCACATTTTGTTTATAGTGGTACATTCAACAGAATTGGGTAAACTTGCATACAAAGCGGACTGCCTTGCCGGAGCTTGCCCTAAACCAGCAGACAACACGTTTCCCATAATCACTTCATTAATAATTGATTTATCCACACCAGATTCTATTACTACTTCTCTAAGAACATTAGATCCTAATTTCGGAGCTGATATAGATGATAGGCCTCCATTAAAAGAGCCCACTGGTGTTCGTTTTGCCTCTAAAATAAATACATCTTGATTCATGATTTAAATATCACATTATTTGTATAAACGACATAGTACATAAAGATCACTCTTATCTAGAAAATAAACCAACTTTGATATCGTTAATTTTTGTTTCAATAACCCGATTTTGTAAAAGATCATCATTTTTATTTTGTAATACCCGTACAGTCTAAATTACAATCCACAACATTCCAGAGTATAATCAGTAGGAATTATTTATATAAAGTCTTCAAAGTTAGTCAATATTACCTCTTTTTACATAGATATTTGGAATAAGAAAAGTGGATTATTAGTTCGTTTTTTTAGTTAGTCTCCACTCAGCTGTTTCAAATAATTCTTATCAAATGCCGCCAGTAAACTCTCCTGACCTGAGTAAGGTGCAGGCTTGTATTTGATTGATTGTATTCCCAGTTGGGATAATTCTGAGATGTGCCAGTCCTGTTTATTGGTCCTATCCCAAAAATCGATAGCTTCATTTAGTTTGTTCTCACTCGATACTCTTACTCCCCTTTCAAATAACCAGGTACATTCTACAGTACACCTATCCGCTCCATTGGGCCATACAGTGTGGTACATAACATATTCCGGGTGAAGGCTTAAGAGCATGTTGGGGAAAATGGAATAGTAATAAACCCGTTTTTTATCGACTTCACTTACATTTTTTAATGGAGGACAGCACAATCGGCCGCTGGAGGTGATGCTATCTCTATCTTTATTTAAATCCATATAGCCACCCAAAAAATGACCTTCATAGAGATCATTGCGTCCGCTCATATATGGTGTGATGGCTGCCAGCTCAGGATGAAGAATGGGGCAGTGGTAACATTCGCAATAATTTTGAATAACCAGCTTCCAGTTTCCCTTCACATCGTATGAGATTGTTTTCAGTGGAAATAGCTCGCCAATGGCCCAGGCGTTGAATCGATCTTTGAGTGGTTCGAAGGTGGTATCAAAATCTTGAAAGCCATCACTAAAGTTCAAAAAAATGAACCCTTCCCACTCAGCAACAGGAATAGAGAACAAGGAGTAATCACTTTTTTCAAATCCATGAACCTCATCCATGTGCGGGGCTCCTTTGAGTTGTCCGTCCAAGCCATAGGTCCAGCCGTGATAACCGCATTGAATGGACTTTGAAAACTTGCCTCCTTCATGCCCACAGATTCGTGTACCTCGGTGGCGACAAACATTTGTATGACCAAGCAAATTTCCACTTGTATCCCGAAGAATGATAGCGCTTTCTGTACCAATAGATACCACTTTATATTGCCCTGGCTTACTTAAATCAGATGCCCGTCCGGCGCAAATCCAATGATTCAGGAAAATATTTTCATATTCTTTTTGGAGGATATCTGGGTTCACATAATAATCTCGCTCAAGGGTGTGGGCACCTTTGGACAGTGTCTCAGCTGTTTTTTTAAAATTCATTTTTAAGGACCTCGCGAGCAGCATTGAATCCACTTGTTCCATGGAGACCGCCACCGGGATGGGTGCCGGGACCACAAATATATAGATTCTTAATTGGTGTTTTATACTGTGCTGCACTTATTGTAGGACGCATGAACATAAACTGATCCAGAGTCATTTCTCCATGGTTTAGGTTTCCCTCTGTAAGACCAAATTGACTTTCAATATCAACCGGTGTCAATAATGAAGTATATTCGATCTTGGATGAAAACCCCGGTATGTATTCTTCCAGAACGTTGATAATATTTTTCTTTAGTTGATCTTTTAATCCATCATCCCAGTTTTTATCCCGTAGATGATAGGGTGCACTTTGTATCGTAGCTGAAAGGACATGTTTCCCCTCCGGAGCAAAATCTGGATTAACCACAGATGGAACTGTGAATTCAATATATGGATTTTCAGGCAATAAACCATATTTTACTGAGTCTGCAGCCTTTTCCAAATATTCTATAGATGGCGCAATGGAAAAGACAGTTCCCATATGTTTTTCAGGAATGCTTGGTAATTCCGGTAGGTCATTCAAGGCAAAATGGATTCGGGCAGCGCTACCACGATACCGAATATTATTCAATTGTGTATTAAACTTGGGATTAAGTGAGCTTGATCCAACCAGATTGTGAAAAGTATTTTTTGGATCAAGGCCGGACACAACTTGAGCTGCTTCTATGATTTCATCAGCTCCTATAGTGATGCCACTGCAGATTCCATTTTTTACATTAATGGATTGAACTGGCGTGCCGTTGCGGATCACAGCGCCGTGGGATTCCGCAGAAGTTTTCAACGAATTAGCTAGATTTATACTACCGCCATTAACAAATTGAGTCTGGTGAAATACACCATTACTGTGAAGGTGCTGATGCAGAAGATTATACCCGGTTCCCGCAGCAAAAGGGCCGAAGCTTAAATGGTGGATGCCGGCTGTGGAAACTGCTGCCCTGAGTAATTCATTCTCGAACCATTCATCTGTCAATTCCGGCATCATCATGGGCGCTAACCGTATAAGGTCCACTAACCCTCGAGTGCCATAACTCCAAAGTGGTCCAAGTAGTGAGCGCATGTTCAATGCATCTTTTAAGTCCACCTTTGGAAGGTTCGGCGGCGTGAGAGTATACAGTTTTTCTAAAAATTGAGATATATTATTTATATAGTTTACAAAATCACTCCAAACTTTAGCATCATTTTCCGATTGTTTTTCAATGGATGCAGCAGTTTTTTTTGTGTCCCGGTGAAAGATAATATGATTTTTATTTTCTCCTAATGCAATTCGAACAATATCTGGCTGGAGCAATTTTAAACCATAGGCATTTAGATTTAAATTATCCATGACTCGTGGATCAATCCACTTTACCGCATCATTGATCATATTACATTTGAATCCTGTTACAAATTCCTGTGTCGAAGCCAATCCGCCAATCTGGTCTCGAGCTTCAATGACAAGCACATCTTTTCCTGCTTTGGCGAGGAGACTTGCAGTTACCAAACTATTCACACCGCTACCAATGACGATTACATCGAGTCGACTCATTTCCAGACACCCAAAATCTTTTTTGCTGCCATCTCACCAGGCGAGCCAGTGATACCACCTCCAGGATGTGTGCCCGAACCACATTGGTAGTAATTTTTGATGGGTGTGGTATAGTCTGCCCATTTTACAGCTGGCCGCATAACAAATAACTGCTGGAGCGTCAGTTCGCCATGGAAAATATTCCCTTCAGTCAGACCGAAAGTGGATTCAATATCTGCAGAAGTGAGTACCTGCCGATGTAAAATGATATCCTTTATATTGGGAGCGAAACGAGCGATGGTATTGATCACTGCATCTCCAAATGCTTCCCTCTTTTGAGCATCCCATCCACCCTTAATATCATAAGGAGCGTATTGAACAAAACAGGACATAACGTGTTTCCCTGGTGGTGCCATTTCTGGATCGATGACAGACGGTAAAATAATATCCATATAGGGCTCTTGTGAAAAATCTCCATATTTTGCGTCATCATAGGCCTGTTCTAAATGATCATAACTAGGGCTTATTGAAATAGCCCCTCTTAAATGGGGTCCCTCTCCTGGTAAACAGGTAAAATCTGGGAGTCCGTCCAATGCAAGATTCACTTTCCCTGATGAGCCACGGATGCGAAAATTTTTGATGTCGTTAACAAATTCTGAAGGGAGTTCACCCTCATCTACCATTTTTAAAAAGGTGAGTTTTGGATCAAGACCTGAAATGACTATATTAGATTGGTATTCATCTCCATTCTCCAATGCCACACCTACAGCTTTTCCATTTTTAACAATCACATTTTCCACTGGTGCTTCAGTTTTGATATCTGCGCCAAAATATTCCGCTGACTTGGCAATGGCCATGCTCACGGCACCGGTACCGCCCCGTTGGAATCCCCAGGCCCGAAATGCGCCATCGATATCTCCCATATAGTGATGAAGCATTACATAAGCAGAACCTGGCGAACGGGGCCCCATAAATGTACCTATAATTCCGCTGGCGGACATAGATGCCTTTAACGGTTCGAACTCAAACCATTCATCTAGAAAATCCGCTGAACTCATAGTCATGAGTTTGGTTAAATATTCAAATTGTTCCGCTGAAAGTGTCTTAAAATGATCCAATAATTTTTTGGATTTCGATAAATCTGTTAAAGATGGACGGATGGCATTGGGTGCGATTGTTTCCAAAATAGGCCGTACCGCCATACCAATCTGCCCCATTAGAGGGCCAAACCGCGCATAGGTTTCCGCATCTTTAAGTGAGTGGCGAGCAATTTCCCTATATGTTTCATCTGCGTCAGCTGTGCGGATGAGATAATCATTATCCAGAGGTGTAAAGGTGCTTTCCAGGGGGAGTAGTTCCAACCCAAACTTGGGGAGCATCAGTTCCCGCATCACATTGGGTTTCATTAGACTGACCACATAGGAGCAAACGGAGAATTTGAACCCGGGAAAGATCTCCTCAGTGACGGCTGCACCCCCTAAAACGTAGCGCCGTTCCAGCACTAACACTTTCTTCCCTGCTTTGGAAAGATAGGCCGCAGCAGTGAGACCGTTGTGGCCACCACCAATAACTATAGCATCATACTTTTTTACTCCGGACATGACCGTTTCCTTTCCGGGTCAAAGAAGGGTGTTTTTACCACCTGGGCAGTTGTCAGCTTTCTAAAATGTTCTACTTTTAATTCAAACTGGAGTGTGGACCCTTCACTGGCAAATTCTGATTTTATATGGGCTAGTGCAATATATCTTTTTAGGATTGGAGACCAGGCACCGCTGGTGGCATAACCCACCTGTTTATTTCCCTTGTATAAGGGAGTACTAGTTCGCCAGGCTGTACAAGGAAGTCCAGGTGCTAACCCAGCACTACGATAATGCTGTTCCAGGTCATCCCACTGGATTTCGATTCCGACAAAGCTCCACTGAGGTCCGCGATCTGCTTCCACTTTTAGGGCCTGTTTTCCGATAAAATCTTTTTTCTTCATTTTTACAGTCCACCCTAGCCCCAACTCATAAGGGGAAGATTTTCGGGATTCAATAATAGCGTGGCGGGATGAAATATAATCCACATCCAGAAGGATAAGCCCCGCTTCAATTCTGGCAATGTCCAGAGCCTGGAGTCCCGCAGGCGTTATACCATAAAATTTACCTTCTTTTAATAAAAGATCCCAAACGGAAAGAGCATCCTGTGAATCTATCCAAATTTCGTACCCTAGATCACCAGTGTATCCTGTTCTTGAAATGGAAACAGGGATATCACCAAAAGTGGTGTCAATCATCCAAAAATAATTGAGACTATCAAGTGAATCGGAAGCTATTTTATTTAGGATAGACCTTGAGCTAGGACCCTGAAGAGCAAGGGCAGCCGTAGTATAGGAATCATCAGTTATAGATAAATCCATATCTATAGCATTGAATTGGAGCCATTCTAAATTTGGTTCAGCGCTAGTAATACGAAATTTATTTTTCGATAATCTCTGAACGGTACCATCATCAATCAACTTTCCATCTTCATCACACCAGGGAGTATACATGACCTGACCTACCTTACAAATGGAAATATTCCGCGTCACTAACCTGTCCAGAAATCGCTGCGCGTCTAATCCTTCAACGATATATTTTTTTAGGGGAGTAATATCTATTAGTGCAGCTTTAGTACGGATGGCAAAGTATTCATTATCATGGGTCAGTTCATAATTGGTAGCAGATAAATAACCGCTCCAACGCCTCCACTCTTGAGATTCATTCAGTTTGGAAGTGCGCTCAAAAAATGGGGACATCCTTAGTTTTGTTGAACCGATATACGTATTTTTATTATTCATGAAAAAAATAGTTAAGTCTTACACAGGTATTCATTGCTTAGTTGAAGCAATCTAATTGATCCGAAGTTTTTTATATTCATTTTAGAACTTGATAAGAATATTTTTTTTCATATATCTACATAGCACCTTTACTGTTTTGATCATCAGCAGTTTGATAGGCATCAATAATATTTTTTACCAAAGGGTGTCTCACCACATCAGATTTATTCAATTGGCAAAATCCAATTCCATCAATATTACTTAATATATCTATGACTTGAATTAAACCAGAATTAGATTTTTTAGGTAAATCAATTTGGGTGATGTCTCCCGTTATTATGGTTTTTGAGTTAACTCCCAGTCTAGTAAGAAACATTTTCATTTGCATCGGAGTCGCATTTTGAGCTTCATCTAAAATGAGAAATGCATTATTCAAGGTTCTCCCCCGCATATACGCTAATGGAACAATCTCGATTACATTTTTTGCTAACAAAGGATTTAATTTTGCTTTATGTAGCATATCTCCAAGAGCATCATAAAGCGGTGCTAAATAAGGGTCTACCTTTTCTTTTAAATCACCAGGTAGAAATCCTAAACTTTCTCCAGCTTCAACCGCAGGTCGACAGAGAATAATTCGTTCGACATTGTGGTTTTCCAATGCAGCAATTGCAAAAGCAACTGCAATGTATGTCTTACCCGTACCTGCAGGACCAATTGAAAACACTATGTCATTTTGGTTAACCTTTTCCACATATTTTTTCTGACCTTCTGTTCTTGCTGTAATACCCCCTTTACGACCGTAATAGATAACATTATCCACAGATTTATTATTCTGTTTTTTGTTTTCATTGCATGTGATTCGAATTAAATCCTGAATATTTTTTTGAGTCAATGACCCTTTTCGATTTAGAGTTTGGCTCATTTCATGAACGAGATGTCCAATGGATTCAACTTCGTTATTTTCTCCATCAATGTGGAACTCATTTCCTCTAACAATAATTTGAGATGAAAAATGATCCTCTAAAACCCTAAGATTTGCATCACCAACTCCAATCAATGCTTGGATATCAATTCCTTTTAAGTTTATACTCTTTTTCATAGGTTATAATTCATCTGTAATTTGACCATCTAAATTTACACTGTGATTCTTTTTATATTCTAGTTCAGAGCAAATGAAATATCATAATATACTTTTATTTTTTATTCTTCCCATTATGATATTGTTGTTTTCATGTACAACATATCAAACCAATCAAGAGGACCATATTTCTCAAAATATTAATTTTTTAATTAATAAGGGGAAAGAAAATTGGGAAAAAAGAGCAGACCCTAACAAAATTATTTTGGCGCGAAACTTTCTATCAAAAGCCCACAAATTAAGACCGGAGGACAAAAACGTAGGAATATTATTTAGCCGCGTCTGTTATTTCGAAGGGAAATACATAGAAAACAACATTGAAAAAAAAGATAGCCTTTTCTTAAACGGGGCATTAGTAGCGTTGTCCTATATCTTAAATGTTAACCAAGGTGAATTATCTTTTGAGTTTCTATTGAATCCAGGAGATGGACAGCATCTTCTAAAAAATAAAATCGAAAATGCAGATAAATCAGTTCTTCCTTTTTTATATCTTTGGGGATTGAATTTTGGAGAGTACATCTTTTCAAAGCCTGTTAGAGAACGAATGAATCAAAAGGATTTATTGGAATCTTTATTTTATTGTATTTATAGTCTTGATAAAACTTATGATTTTGGAGGCCCCATCCAACTTCTAGGGAAATTATATACAAGGTTACCAGGCATGGATGTGGAGCAAGCAAAAAAATATTTTAATCATGGAATTTACTTGTTTCCACATTGTCTAAGTCATAGAATAGCAAAAGCAGAATATTTTTATATAAAACTAGGATTTCGTGAAGAATTTAATGATGAACTAATGGATGTTCTGAAAGCTGACCCAGCAGAGACCCCTGATATAATGGCAGAAAATCTAATGGAGCAGGAGAGAGCTAAAATTCTTCTGGGAAAAGAATATTCATTATTTGAGTGATAAGTACTTAAAATTATATAAAGAAAAAATAATAGTTACACTGTTTCAACACATGACAAATTATTTTTCAAATAATTAAGTATATAATTCATTAATTTTGTGTTAATGATAAGGGTGTAAATATAGAGTAAGTTACTATCCATATGGATAAATCTAACAACATTAAAAACTATATGGTAACCAAATTGGTTACATTTACTCCGGAAATGAATGCAATAGCTGCTATTCAAGATCTATTAAAATACAAAATCTCTGGTGCTCCTGTCCTTAATAAGGAAGGTAATATTATAGGAATATTTTCTGAAAAAGATGGAATGAATACCATACTTGATTCTTCATATCATAATGAAATCGGAGCATTGGTTTCAGATTTAATGAGTACTGAAGTATTTACTGTTTTTGAAAACTTAAGTATTATGGAAGTAGCAGAAAAATTTCTTACCACTAGTTTCAGACGGTTCCCCGTTGTAGATAAAGACGGCAGACTAGTTGGACAAATAAGCCGCAGAGATGTGCTGAAAGCAGTGGAAAATTTGAGTAAAGGTTAAAGTAAAAATTATTATTCAATCATTGGTTGGTTCTCTTTTAAAATTCTTGTAACTTTCAACAGGTTTATTGAAATTTCTGTTACAGACACTGTTGTTTCAGGATCTACAATTTTAATATTAGGAAGCTGTACTTCGTTTATAAAAAACAGGCCTTTCCATTAGAGTTTTGGATGAAGGAAGTTTGCTATAAACGGGAGGCATCCACCGTGACACTAGCGGTCCTGAAAAACACCTGTAGCAGAATTAAAAAGCCTTCTGTGTTATATTCAGAGGGCTTTTTAATCTATAGAAGTGTCTACCATTTTTTGTAAATGTTCAATTCTGTTTCGGCTACCTTTAATCGTAAAGTAGACCCCTTTTTCATCTGGAGTTTTATTTAGCACTTCAACTCCATTTTGAACTGCAGATATCTTTTTCCCCTCATTATAAGGTATAAATAAATTGGCTGTGGTAAAACATTCTTCCATTATCTCTTTTATTTTGTTAATGAGTCCCTCAAATCCTAAACAGTTTTGTGCTGATATAAATAAACTGTGTTGGAACTTATTCCTGAGCAATTCAATCTGATACTCATTATCTATTTTATCAACTTTATTGAAAGCTATCAAAACCGGAATTCTATCAGCATCAATATCCTTCAACAGCTTATTTATGACTTGATAATGTTCAAATACGGAAGGAGATGATCCATCCAATACTAAAATAAGAAGGTCCGCTTTAATAGTTTCCCTTAATGTAGATTGAAAACTGGCAACGAGGTGGTGTGGTAATTTTCGGATAAAACCAATAGTATCACTCATTAAAAAAGAATGTGAGGAATCGATTTCAACTGACCTAATTGTTGTATCCAAAGTAGCAAACAGCTGGTCAGCAATATATACATCAGAACCGCTAAGCGCTTTTAATAATGTTGATTTTCCTGCATTTGTATATCCAACAAGAGCAACCTTGAATTCTGATTTTCTTCTCTTAGCTTGTACTTCTCTCTCCTTTTCAATCTTCGTAAGCTCTTTTTTTAGCTTTGCAATCCTTGTACGAATCAATCTTCTATCGACCTCAATCTGAGTTTCTCCAGCACCTGCCCGGGTTCCGATTCCACCCATTTGGCGTTCCAAATGAGTCCATAACCTTGTTAACCTCGGCAAAAGATATTGTAAATGTGCAAGCTCAACCTGAGTTTGCGATTCTTTTGTTACTGCGTGGTTTCTAAAAATATCCAAGATCAAAGCACTTCTATCCAAAACTTTAATCTCTTCGCAAATCTTCTGATAATTTTTGATCTGTGTAGGGCTTAAATCATCATCAAAAATAATGACATCTATTTTTAATTCCTTTGCTTGTCGCACAATCTGTTCAGCTTTTCCTTTTCCAATGTAAAAAGCAGGATTAATTCTTTGAATTTTCTGTGTAATAGTTTCGATAGTTTCAGCTCCTGCAGTATCTGCTAATAGGGAGAGCTCTTCCAAGTGTTCAAAAACTATATCTTTGGTATTATTGCGATAAATAACCCCTACCAATAATGCCCTTTCTTTTTTATCAGATTTACGCATAAGTGTCATGAAAGATTAGTATTTGGATTTACTCCTTCCTAGAATTGTTTCAATAAGAAAAAACAGGATGGCACAAATTAGAAATCCTCGCCAAAGAGAGGAGCCATGTCTCACATCTTTCAAGTGATTTTTTAAATCATTTTGTGGAGGAATCCATCTAACTCGATTATGAGAAAAAATATTTAAAACCTTATCTTTTTTCAACCGTTGAGATGGATATTCAAATTCCGATAAGCGTGTTGAAAAGGAAGTGTAAGGTTTCAGATCCTTAAAGATGCTGTATGAACCCAACTCCTCAGTATGAGAAATCTTTAATTGTTTTGTATGATAATCTGGGACTAACTGAAAATCCATTCCCGAAGGTGTCCGTACAACCCACTCCGAGTTTAATTCTTTATCCTCTATATCAACAGTTTTAATCTCTCCAGCTAAAACTGGTTTTAAATTATTTTCATCAGTTGCTAAATATAGCAGAATACGGTGGAGAAGAGATACAGCTAAGCCCTTAACAGGAAAATCATTCCAATTTAAATTCATGAGAGATGTAAAATAAAAGAATGTTCCCCCCATTGCAGGTATCTCTAATAAAAATGGATTACCGTTATTCATTTTTAAAACGGGAATGTATTTCTTTGGAGGAATAATATCTATATACTTATAAATCTGAGGTAGCTCACTATCGATATGCCTTAATTTCAAATCGTAGAGGATAGGATGGTCATCCTGTGCAACTGAAACAGAAAAAAATGCTTCACCTGATAACGCTTTGATCTCCTTAACACGAGGTAATCTGAGCGCGTCTATTGCAAAATTATCTTTATGTGAAATTGTTCTATCTCCGGAAAACCAAATCACTCCACCTCCATCATTTAAGAACATTTGAATATCTTCTATGACACTAGGTTGTAATCTCCCAGGATTGTATAAAATAAGCACATCTGTATAACCTAAAAGAAGACGATTTGGCTCAGCATCTAACTTGATATCAATATTTAGAAATCCAGTTTGATTATCAATAGCTGACAATGCGGTCTCCAACAGAAAAGTCTCCTCTGAGGAGCTACCGATAACAGTACAATTAATTTGTTCGGGGACCGTGAAGTCAAAAGAAAGATAATTATCAAGCACAAAATCATCATCAGGAATTTCCAAATGTCCTTGAATATTTCCACTAAGACCAGGATACGCTTGGTAAATAAATTCTTTACTCTGATATTTATTAAAAGAAGCTACAACCTGTCCTAATCGGTCATTATTTATGTATAGTTCTACCGGAATATTTCGCTTTTCCTTGTTTCCATCATTTATCACCTCCGTTTCTATCTTTAACAAAGAATTGGGGAGTCGAATCTGACTGAGAATATTTATTCCTCTTAAAGATAAATTGTTAGATAATTCTTTTTGTCCAATCAGATAAAATCTCCAACCGGTTTCTTCAGTATCCGAAAGAAAACTTGACATGGGCGAGAAATCAATCATATCCTTATATATCTGTTTAGAGAAATCGCTGATAATAAAACATTCCTTATTTGGTTCAAAATCATCTTGCTCATACAAAACTGAATCTACTTTTAAAAATAGATGATCCTCACTTGAGTGATAATTTATCTTTTCTAATGAAGTTTTTAAAGATTGATCCCTAGGGTTTCCCTTATAAATTTGTTTTAAGGGGTTAGTTTGGTAACAATAAAATGATGTCGATTCATCATAAATATCTGCTATATCCAAAACTAGGGATTTTGCAGTTTTTAACAATGAGGTACCATCTACTTTCATTGTCATGCTAGCAGAATTATCCAATAAAACGACTACTCTCGATTCTTTCTCACTAGCAATCCAAGATGGTATGAATCCTTTAATAACTGGCCGAGCCAGCATCATAATTAAACTAATAATAATTAGCATTCTCAGAATAACAAGCAACCACTGACGAATTTTCAAACGTCTAATGGTTTCATATTCTAATTCACGAATAAATCTCAAGGAACTGAATTCAATTTCTTTGGTATGACGTAAGCTATATAAATGAATGATAACAGGAATTAAAGCTGCGATTAATCCCCACAACATAGTAGGTGCAAGAAACATCATAATCCTAAGCTCTTAATGTATGCCATAACTGAGCCAGAAATAACAGGAATGACTAAATTATCGTCAATGGATAAGGGACATAATTCAACCAAACTTGCTGAAAATGATCCTAAAATTTTATTTAACCAAGTTATCGAGGGGAAAAATGGTGAAACTAAGATACAGGCAATTAATCCTCCAACAAACCCTTCCAGCGATTTATTTCCAATCTTAATTTTTCCATATTTTTGTCCTACTAACGCAGCTACTGTATCGCCAACACTCATAAAGAGAAGGGACAACACAGCAATATCTCTATTAAAAAGAAAAACAGTTATTGTACTTCCAGCTAACACCCAAGTAGCTCCTGTTATTTTTCCATCCAACTCATGTTGTCTTAACATAGAATTAAAAAACATATGAAAATATTTTTTAATCCAATTAATCCTAGAACGGAAGAAGTCAATAGAAGCAAAAATGATTGTAATAATTAACAAGATCCAAATCATCATAATTTTGTCTTCTATAAAAAAATAATAACTCAATGGAATTACAGAATTACACAAATGAATAATCTTTCGTTTTATTTCCTCCTTTTTCAGAGTCAACTATCTATCCATCATTTGTTTAAAAATATCTTGCAAGTTATCCACACTAACTATGATATCCACAGGAGAAGGACGTTCCAAAACGGTTCCAGGTATAATGGATTGATCTAAAACTGTATAAGGAATGAGAGTCGTATCCTGTTTGAATTCAACTTTCCCCAAAGAAAGTCCGGCTTTTTTTAATCTTTTTTCTGCAACCGTTTTACTAAGCGTATATAACTCTGGTACTTGAAAAAAATTCGGTGGCTTCCCCTTGCTAATATTTAAATGAACTCCATTCCCTTTTCTCAATACATCTCCACCTTTAGGAGATTGCCAAATTATTACTCCACTCAATATTTCAGGATGATATTCACTGTATACTGTATCAATTAGTAGCCCCATTTGCTGAAGCATAAGCTCTGCGTTTCTTTTAGTTTGTCCAATAAGGTTTGGAACCTCAACCACTCGCTCAGGTTGGGAAATTGATAATCGTACAGTCCTTCCCTCTTTCACCCTTGAATAAGGTTTTGGAAATTGATCAAGAACAATGTCGGAGAGAACAGTGCTAGTGTATACCGTATCATGAATTAATATCTTAAATCCCTCTGATTTCAAAATCTCTTGGGCTCTAGATAAGGGTTTGTTTTTCAGATTCATTAATGGGATACTATGTGATTTTCGGATATACCATGGCATAATCATGGAGTTAAATGCAACTAGTGTAAAACCACCAAGGATGCCAAATACTAGTATATATTTCCCCATTTTATTCATAATTGTTCTATTTAAAATAATAGCTAATATTCAAAAATTGAGTAAATCATGAATCAAATCTATCTCCTATCTCTAACTTTGTACCATTTAAGAAATCTTGAATCTCTAAAATATTTTTACCTTCTCTTTGTAATCTTAATAATTTAATCTGTCCATTACCTGTTTGAATGACTAGCTGTTTTCTATTGCAGTTAACTACTTCTCCCGGGAGTTTATGTTCCCCTAGATCAATAATTTCTGATTGTAAAATTCTAACTCGAGTCCCATTCCAATTGGTAAATGCACCAGGATTAGGAGAGAGACCACGAATTTGATAATTAATTTTTTTTGCTGAATCATTCCAGTTTATTCTGCAATCTTTTTCTCTTATTTTGGGAGCCAAAGTAGCCTGAGAATGGTTTTGTTCTTTCGGAATAATTGCATTACAATATAAACTATCTAGTGTTTGCATGAGAAGCTCAGCACCTTTCACCGACATTTTTTCAGATAGTGTACCAAAATCATCTTTTGCATGAATAGGAATGGAGCTCTGCATTAAAATTGATCCAGTATCTACTACTCGACGAATATAAAAAGTAGTTAAGCCTGTATTCTTATCTCCATTCATAATTGCTCTTTGAATGGGTGCTGCTCCTCGGTAGAAGGGGAGCAATGATGCGTGAAGGTTTATAGACCCTTTTGTTGGTATTTCTAATATCGAATCAGGAAGAATCTTAAATCCGACAACCAGAAAGTAATCAGGCTTTAGTTTTTTTAAGCTTAAAATAAAATTATTATCATCTAGCAACTGTGGCTGTAATAACGAAAGTCTATAGCGATTTGCAAATTCTCCAACTGGAGTTAGGTTCTTTGTTTTTCCTCTACCGCTCCATTTGGGAGGATTGCATACTATTGCTTGGAGTGAATATGAGGATTCTATAATCCTTTTCAAACTGGACACAGCAAACTGAGGATTGCCCATAAATACCAGTTTCATTGCAATCTTAAAGGATTACACACAAATAAATATATGTTAATTATTACAGATAAACCTGAGGCTTTGATTTTACTCGTGAACCTTTAGTTGATATATTTTTAATATTTCGAATTTGTTTAAGATAAGGAATTTTTGCTACTTTGCTAACTCTATCAATAATTAATATCCCGTTTAGATGATCTACTTCATGTTGGATAGCTCTTGCAAGAAGCCCATCAAATTTCTTTATATGTTCCTTTTTATTTTCATCCCAGTAACGAAAAGTAACAGACTCCGGTCGAGTAACATCAAATTTTAGCTCTGGCAGAGATAGACATCCCTCTGAATAAACAGATTCACCCTCGGTATCTTCGATTTTTCCATTTATAAAAATGCGGGGAAATTCTTTCTCATCGATATGAGTAATATCCACTACAAATATATTTTTAGATATTCCAATCTGGTTTGCTGCCAACCCTATCCCTTCAGCTTCATACATAGATTCCATTAAATCATCAATGAGGTCTGAAACATCTTCATTTAAAGGTATATCTTTACATGATTTCCTTAGTACTGAGTCACCATAGTATACTACATCTCTTACCGCCATCAGGATTCCACTTCATCTAAAAGGGTATCCTCTTGGGAAGTTTTACCAACTAATCCTGCAATGGATGACCTATTTATATGAATATCCACATTTTTTCCTAAATTTAATATAAGGGTGTTTCCCTTTTGTTTAATGCCTATGATTTTACCATGAATTCCACCAATAGTTACAACTTTATCTCCTTTTTTCAGAGATTCTAGCATCATTTGTTTTTCTTTTTGTTTTTTTGTATTTGGTCTGATCATCAAAAAATAAACGATAAACATGATCAACATAAAAGGCAGCATCGCAGCTATTCCACCTCCCTGGGCAGAGTCACTTCCTGCCATTGCTTGTATGATTTCCAAAATTCTCTCCTTAAAATTAAGGTTGAAAATTAGCCAGTCTATTATCCTTTAACAAGATGTACTCAACCAAATATTTATTGAAATGAATGATGTTAAAATTAATAGTAATTTAATTATTCCTAATTCAGATTTTATATTTGATTATTTTAGATCTTCGGGTTCTGGTGGACAACATGTGAACAAAGTGGAAACAGGTGTTCGCCTTCGATTTAACATTAATCTCTCACAAAATTTATCTAATGATCAAAAAAAAAGATTATTGAAGCTCTGCCCTAATCAAATAAATCAAAATGGTGAATTATTAATTGAATCTACCATATATAAGAGTCAATATCGGAATAAAATGGAAGTAATTAATAAATTTACTGATTTACTTATTCAAGTAACTAAAAATAGGAAAAAGCGAAAAAAAACATCTCCAACTAAATCATCCATTGAGAAAAGACTTTTAAAAAAGAAAAAACGGAGTTCAATAAAAAACTTACGAAAAAAGCCATCCCTAGATGAACACTAACCAAATTTTAGAATCTTCTTTTGGTACGTCGTTTATGTTGAATAAGATTTAGTTGGTAATTTTATTTTTAAAATTTTTACAAATAATTTGATCACTCGCAATAGGTAAAAAAATAGATTGGTCCTTACTTCTAACTTTGGGGTAAATAAATTTCAAACGTTGTACCTGTATTTGGATTAGATTCTACAACTTGTATTTGTCCATTATGAATATTCTTAATAATTCGATAACTAAGAGATAGCCCAAATCCCCATCCATGTTTCTTTGTAGTATACCCTGGCTGAAAGATTTTTTTCCAATTCCTCCGCAAAATACCTGAACCATTATCTGAAACAAGAATTTTTATACCATCAGATTCAGAAAATATTTTTACATTTACACTCCCATCTTTATCATGTGTTGAATCCAATGAGTTTTTAATAATATTCTCAAATGCCCATGATAGAAGTATTTCATTTGCTTGAAAATTTATTTTTTTATCAATAGTGTTATCAAGTGTTATTTTAATCTGAGTTGAAGATAGTCTTCGATTCAAGTATTTTAGGACACTCTGAAATAATTCATTAATATTTACAGGCTCAAAGTTTGGTTTAGTACCAATTTTTCCAAAACGATTACCTACCTGTTCCAATCGTTTTATATCTTCTTCTATCTCTTTAATTATTTCCTCAGACTGTTGGGGATATGTTTTCAATCTTTCTATCCATCCTATCAAGGCTGAGATAGGAGTCCCTAATTGATGAGCAGTTTCTTTAGCCATTCCTGTCCAAATATTATTGCTTTCAGTTTTTTTAATATATGTAAACCCTGCCAAGCCTAAAAAAATAAAAAAGCAAATTGAAGCTATCTCAAGATAAGGAAGCCATTGCATCCGACGTACCAATATTGAATCTCCATAATGCAAGTAGCCCAAAATCTGTTTGTTATTAGTCGCTGGATTCAGATATACTAAATCTATGGGTGTATTTTGCTGGTCCATTAAATCTTGAATTAATTTAACTTCATTTAGATTAGATGTGTTTAGAGGTAAGTTTTTCCATGATTGAGGTATACCTAATGCATCAGATTGAATAATTGGAAACTGAATCTGAGTGATAATATTATCAAAAATAAAGTTTAGATTTTCATCGCTCTCGCTTTCAATTGCTTCTGCAATTATTTGGGCATACATTTGCACAATTTTGCGATTGTTATCTTTCAGCCTCTCAACAATCCATTGAGAATAAAATAGAATACATGTAAATAGGAAAATACCAAGGAATAAAAGTCCAATTTTTATGTTTGTAGAATAACGTAGAGACTGCATTGATACCCTTTCCTTATTTTCTAAAAATAGAAATCAAATCTTTTAACCCACTTATTTCTCTTTTACCAATAATTTTTAGTACATAAATGAGTATTGGAAAAACCACTATTCCAATTAATCCTAATATTGGGTAGTGTATATTCCAAAATACAGCACAATATTTAACTGAAAATAAAGTGACCATTGTAACAAAATATAATTTTGCGATTCGAGGCCAATTCCAATTCATAGGGTTAATTTTTCTTGATAGAAGATAAAGGGAATAAGACAGAATAATATATGAGAGAAGAGTTGCCAAAGCAGCTCCTTTAATCCCATAGAATTTTATAAAATAATAATTCAATAATAAACAAATTATGATTCCAACTATGGAAATTTTACCTAACATATTGGTTCTATTTTTTATTGCTACAAACGGAATAAAAAATGAGCGAGCCCCGCTTATTAAATAAGCACAGGTCACAATAGGGACAATATATGTTCCTCTAAGATATTCTGGGTTTGAAACCCATTCAATAATTGGGTGAATGAAAAAAGAAACACAAAGTAAAATAAAACATCCAACCACATTGAAATAAAAATATAGGTCGCAATAGATAGGAGCAGATTTTTCATCCAAGCCATTTCTGTAAACCATTGGTAATATACTTCTTTGAAAAGGAGTTATTAAAAGCATATTGATTAGCATCCCAAATTTATAGTTAATGCTGTAGATACCAATCATACTCAAAGGAACAAATATATTAAGAAAATAGCGATCAGAAACGCTTAAAATAGGAGTAGCTAACCCTATAAAAATCAATGGATATCCAAATTTAATTAATTCAAAAAAAACTTTGAATGAGGGAACACATAAATATTCTTTCAAAATTAAAAATGTACAAAATACAAAAATAACTGAAACCACAATTAACTTTCCTAATATCACTCCCATAAGTCCCAAATCCTGAAAGATCACAAAATAAATTGAAAAACCTAATATCCCAATTAATTGAACAATTGACAATGAAATAAATGGAATAGATTTTTGCTGATACTGCCAGAGTGCAAGAGTAAATGTTCCACCAAATTGGAGAAGTATATTCAACAATACTAAATAAACCAATATGCTATAATTTGGGTCAGTTAAACCAAAAAATTGATATAAACTGTCTGCAAAAAGAGATAGAATAGCTAAAAATATCATATTAAAAATAATAAGTCCCGAAAACCCTGAAAATATGATCCTTGAATGAGAGGTTACTTTTTTTGATGCTAATTTATACCAGATAGATTGATAAACTGAACTTGACCCGATAGCGAGAAAAAACATTTCAGTCATTTCAATCAGCGCTAAAATACCTACCTCATGTGTTGTTAAATATTTGGTATAAACAGGTATCAGGAAAAAGATTGTAGATTTAGATATAATATTTCCTAATCCGTAGGTTAATCCATGTTTTCCTACTTTTAGTATAGGAGTTCGTATCTTCAATGAATTAGTTCGATTAATTATTCTAAAATAAAAAAATAATATTTGAAAGTATTAGTAATTATTCCTTTTACGGTTGAAGCAATTATTTATATTAAAAATTCCAAGTTTATATTTCAAGTTCGCAATAAAATCGTATTTGGGGACTAGATTAAATTCTCTAATAACATTATATTTGTCTACACTAATATTTTTTAAGTTTAGATTGTTATCTTTTCTTGATTTTTTTCCATAATGAATCAAAATAGATGGATCGTTTACATGGTAATAATACCATCCTTTTTCCCAGGCAGAAACTATAAATACAAACCCTGCACCATTCCAAGGATAGTTTTCATCCAAATAACCGATTTTATTTAAAAGAATTTTTTTAAACATGAAACAGCAACCATCAATCCCTCCATAAGTTGGTTTTATGGGTGAAAAATTATATTGAGTTCCGCTAATTCCGATGGTTTCTTCCTTCATTGGTTTTTGTAATTCGTAAATCCAACTGTCTTTTAAAATTTCAACATCTGAATTTAGCAAAAGACAATATTTACTGTCTTTATCAGAAATTTTCAACCCCTGATTATTTGCTGGACTCCATAATCTATTTGACTTGTTTAATACAAGTTTTATTTTTTTATCATTTTCTAAATTAATCAAATAATCTTGAGTATCCTTATCAGAATTATTATCTACAACAATTATTTGGTGTGTTTCCTGCGTATTTGCAATTACAGATTTCAAACATCTTTTAACATAATCAAATGCATTATAGGTTACGATTACAATAGTTACTTTTTCTTCATTCATTTCAATTATTTAGGTTCTTTCCTGGAGTAAAACTTGAATCCAACATTGAAAGGTTTTTTTTCATTAAACAACGAATTTCATAAATACCTCCAAAAAGAGTTGAGAATCGTTCTAGAAATATATATCTATTCAAAAAATAATCAATAGATTTTACTAAAAATGAAAATCGTCCATTATATGGTTTTTTAAACCAATGAAATTTTGTTTCAATGACTTTAAATCCTAAATATTGCAATTTAAAAAATGAATTTCTTGTAAAAAAAGATTGATGTGTAGGGTCTTGAAATGCAGATATACATGTAACATGTGGAACAATAACTTCGAATGTAGCACCAGTCTTTAATAATCTAAAAATTTCTGAAAATAATTTTTCTATATTCTTAATATCAAAATGTTCAATAAAATGTCGCGAATAAACATAATCTACACTTTCATCTTCTAAAGGTAAATCGAATGCAGAAATAAATAAATCAGCATCTGACTTTTTAGATAAATCTACTCCGATTACTTTGTAATCATTCGTTTTATATTTATTATTTCCACATCCTAAATCAAGCAGTAATGGTAATTCATTTTTTGATTTTTTAGACATCTTTTAAATAACCGTATACTATGCCTAATGGTGCCTTGTCGTAGAGTTCCTTCTTTTGACTAATTGACCATTGATCGAAAGGTGGAAAACTTCCTTTTTTTTGAACATTTACTGGGATATTATATTGTTTGGTTAATTTAGTTATGTTGCTAGTTTTTATCATACAAAACTGACATATCTTTTCAAATTCAGATAAATCATTAAACAATTCTTCAGATTTGACAGTGATAATTTTTTCTGGGTGAAATGACCCCTTCCAATTTTCAACTAATTGATTTGTCTCATTCCATAGCCAACCAATTTTTTTTATTTGACTATATGATTCCCAGTTTGAAGTTTTGATATTTAATGGTATGATTCTTCCGTCATCATAATCATGATTTTGATAATACTTACGCCTAATCCCACTTCTTACGAAATCTCCGGGATGGCGAATGAGATGAATGAATCTACAATTTGGAAATAATTCATTTATTGCATCAGCAAAAAATGTGATATTTGGGTTAGTCTCTATATATCTTTTGTTTTTTAAAAAACTATCTTTGATTAATTCAAATCTAGATGATATAAATGCAGACTTGCGACTAGTGAGGTCTTTATCCATATTATCATATATGAATTTTGACGCATAAGTCAGTTTTGGATATGGTTCATGATATACCAAACCTGCATTAATGATCTTGAATAGTTTAGATAAAAACTTTGTTCCACACCGACCAGTTGACAGTACAAAAATAGGCTCAGAATCATAAAATATATTGTTTGGCAATACCCCGAAGTCAATTTCTCTATTTTTTAAAAACCTAAACTTGTAAAATGTGTTAGTAACTTTTTTAAATTTATCTATTAAATCCATTTCACAAAATTTATATTTATATATTTAATAAATTAGCCCTGACAAATTACAAACTTTGAAATGGGTTTTATTTCAGAATTTAAATGTTTGCAATAATTAAGAATCTCAATAAATACATCCTTCCATTCACTATATTTAAAACCGGTAATGGTATTATTATGCCAAATGAAAATAAAATATCCCGAAAATTTATTTATTTCATCAATCAAACTCTTTACAGATTGTATTGCATCTTCTGGATTTAGTCCCATATAATAAGGTTGAATTAGTGTTTTATCCATCATTTGAAATGGGAATTCAAGAAAACTAAAAGGTTTTTCATTTTCAAAATCATAGGGATGGTAAGGAAAACAGAAACCATTCCTAAACCCAATTTGCTCGGCAAATCCCAATGAGGAATCATAGCACAAACCGGAATTTTCAATAACAGCAAAAGACTCAGGAATTCTCATCATCAAGTAATGAAATCTACCTCCTAATATAGAATTAGAAAATTGTTTCATTTCACTCTTTAATTTTTCTGTGTCATATCCTGTCCCGATACTTCCATGAATCCCAATATCGTGCCCACTGTTATAAATATTTGTCAATATTTGTTGCATTTGAGGAGCTGAAAGATCATAATCAGCATTAGGATACCCATTTTTAGAAACATTAGTAGTAATAAAATAATAGGAGGCTGTAATATTTAATTTATCCTCAATTTTCAAAAGTTGATCAAAATTAAACCAAATGTCCTCCTGATAAAATCGTCGAAATATTTTATTTATTCCATCCCACCATTGCCCTGCTTTTATTTGTCTATACCCATCCTGAATTGAACCTGTTTTACAGTGATCTATATCATGTGTGACACCTACTTTTAAACCATCAGAATGTTTTGGATTAATAGTCACCTTCATACCTGAAATAGATTCAATAGCTTTAGCCAAAATGTCAAAATAATAGTTAACAACTGGAATTTGTGTTAATTCCAATTTAAATAGTAAACTTTCGCTAATTGGAAATCTACCCATCGAGTCATATTTTTCACATATATATTCCTGCCAACATGAAAGAAAATAAAATGCACTGATTAAGATATCTCCTTCAATTGAGGTTTCACCTCCTGGATTGCAAATAATGATTGAGTCAACATCTTTATTTTGAAATAAAATAGGAAGTTTAATTCCGTCCCATTTGAAAAATGAATAATCTGGAATCTCTTTCTTCCGCGTAAAAAATGTACCAATCTCTCCAGGCACTACCCTAATTTTTGTCTGATGTTCAATACCATAATTCAATGTCATTTTTTTGTTTAAAGAATAAATACTATTGAATGACTTTACTATATAACTCAATTTAGGTTTTAAATCAGCATACTGTTTTTCAACAGATAGGACGAGTTTTTCTGAAGCTGAGCCCTTTTTATTCATATTCGGTTTAATTTTTTTAATGCTCTGTATTTTAAAATACTAGCTCTTAAATAATTCCAAAATCCAATGTAACTCTCCCATGTTTCAATTGTTCTTCCTAATATTGGATGTTCCTGAAATCTGTTTACTGCTTTAAGCAACATGATATGTAAACGATGATAGCTTATCGTTGCTGGATCCACTTTAGGGTAAAAACTCGCTTCACAATAGTTGTACCTTGACCAATAACCCATATCAAAATCAGAGAGAGACGAGATTAATGTTTTAAATCCGTTTTTCACGAGCTCTCCACATTCTTTGTTTTCTTGAAACGCTCTATTAAAATCCAATAGACCGAATAGAGAAAAAATATGACCATTTAATACTAAAACGGGAACTTCAGCTGGATATTCCTCAAAAAATGGGCCCCATTTAGTATTTGACACAACCCCTCCCTCAGAAACAGGAAAGCTAAATGAAATAAGCGCTTTTTTTGCTGTTTCCAAATATTTGAAATTTTGTGTTTGTTGGTGTGCTCTTAACAAGATAGAGATTGCTCTAGATTGGGAAAATGCAGACTGCCATGGTCCAGGATTTTTATATCCTGGCAATGGAACATCTGTCAACCAACGAATACCTAATTTTTTATCCTCAATACCATTATCAACATACCAATCAGCAAATTTCAGAAATCGGTTGAGATCTTCATTTGTTTTTGATTTTAAATAGGTATGAAAAACTGATAAGCCGACCTGCCCTATTGTTATTGGATAGTAGATAAGGTTTTTATTATCTACATCAATGTAAGAACGGTTCAAAGGGATACCATTGGAATCATAGTCTGTAATTAGTGATTGAACCTTTCCTGACCTTACAATTTTTTCATCAAAAATAAGATAATATTCTTCCAGAATTGTAGAATTCATATCCTCTGATATTTTATAAAAATTTGATCCTCTCCTAAAATCTTCTATGACTTTTTTAAACATAAAATATTTTTTTCTAAAAGACATATTTTAAGGAGTAAGTTCGGAGAATATTGAACACAATTGATCGGCTAGACTTTTTCTACTATATTTATGAAAATCGACAGATGTAACTGGTTTTGGGCTCATGATTAATTCTGAAATTCCATTCGAATCATCGTAATCAAAAATAAAACCACTACGTGTATCATGGATAATTTTAGCAGCATCACAGTCAGCTGGTCCAATACAGATAATAGTTGTTTTGGATCGTAAATATTCAAATATTTTCCCAGTTATAATACCTCTGTTATTACTAGTATTTGGAATAACAAGTAATAAAAAGTCTGAGTTTACCATGTTTCTAATTGCAGTTTTATGATTTACATACCCTTCGTATTCAATCTGTTTTTGAAGAGAAAGGTTATTAATTTCAGTGCTAACATCTTGATGTACATTTCCTGAAAATCTTAAGATTGCATCAAAGCCTCTACTTGTTATAGACTTGAGAGCTTTAAAAAATGAATATGGAATTTGGGATTTTGCCATTCCACCGATATATGATATAAGAATCTTATTATGGATTCCATTCGTTTTGGAGACATCTGTATAATCGTCTTCATCATAGCCATTTGTAATAATTTCAACCCTCAATTCTTCTCTTTTTTGTTTAAATAAATCATACAGACTAGAACTTACAGTGGTAATTATATCAGCAGATGATAATATACTTTCTTCCTTTTTTTTATCAAGATTTTGAGCTGTTTTCAATCTTTTATGTCCATCTAAATGGAATAAATCAGTCCACGGATCCCTAAAGTCAGCTACCCACGGTACATTAAATTTTTCCTTTAATTTCTTCGCAATAAAATGGAGTGAATGGGGTGGCCCAGATGAGAATAAGAGATCACATTTTTCACGAGCCATGATTTTTTTCCCTAATCGAACAGCAAATGGTATCCAACCCTTACGGGCGTCAGGAATAAAACAGTTGATTCTTATCCATTGAGCCATACCTTCCATTTTACCTTTTGAGCTATGATCCAGAGCAAATGTTGAAACGGATTTTTTATTGAATATTTTTTTGTATAATGTAAATGGTTCAATTGTGTTGGATTTATACACTTTTAACATCTTTGATTCTGAGAGGAGAGTTGAATCAATACTGGGATATTCACCATTTTGAACAGTCAAAACAATCGGTTCCCAGCCAAATGCAGAAAAATATTTGCAAAATTTTAATACACGCTGTACCCCCGGACCACCAGCAGGCGGCCAATAGTAAGTGACCACCAAAACTTTTTTCATTTTTTGGATTTTAAGTATGGCATTTTTTTACGGTATTTATATCCAACCTGAAACAGCAAAAACAAATATAGCGAATATAAAACAATCTTTTCAAATGATGCGAGATACACAAAAGATTCAGGTTTAAACTCTAATGTTAATAAGTGTTCTCCCTCAGGAATTAATACTCCCATATGAATATGATTAGCTCTAAAAACTTGCACTTCAATATCATTTAAATATGCCGTCCATCCCGGTTTATAGTATGACTCAGATATTACAAAGAGTGATTTTGCTTTGGACTGAATACTCCATTTCAAATAACCTGGTTCAAATTGCTCTAATTGTGCTGAATTCTGACCTGAAGATTTATTTAGTATTTCTATACTTTCTTCCAAAATAGCTTCCTTTCCTGGAGAAAATTTATTGCTGTTTAAATAGTTTAACCTATCTTCTGGATTTGATAATACTGTTACATGACTCACAAAATGTCCTCGTGGCAAAAAATTTTCGAATCTGTACAGAAAAGATGATGTTCGTGATATATGAGGGATTAAAATCAGTGATGAATGAGTTAGGGGGTTCGGACTAATTAGATATTTTACATTCATCATAGAAACTATATTCAAATTAATAGGAAATTTATCTTTTAATGGATAATACAAATTATTGGTTATCAATTCTTGGATCCCATTCATTTTAACAGCACTGTAACCCCCAATACTCTGGTGGTAATAGCTCCACTGATTGCTTCCAAAATATTTTCCAACAGGAAAAATCCGAAATAAATCAGTGTCTTCTTGAAGATATTTGTCTACTTCTGTTTCCTGAAAATGTTTTTTTTCAAGTTTTTTTACATCCGAGTAACGAATTGTTTTTTTATAATAAATATTGATCAGATCAAATGCCATAAGTCCTGTGAAAGATAATGCTAAAACATAGCGGCTTATTTTTCCTTTCAAACAAGTATAGACTAGTGCAGATATGGCTCCAATTAGGAGAAAATAGCGAATTAAATCACTTTGGAACAATTCTAAACGAATGTCTTTTATTATTCGATAGGATTCTGCCTGAAAGGAATCATTATTATGTGCAAATGAAAACCCCAAAGATAAAAACCAACAAAAAACTCCTAACCCAACAAAACAGCCTAAAACTCCAACTAAGTTTCGTGAATCATTTTTCTCTAAGTGACTAAAAATAAATTCTAATCCGAAAGAAGCAATTACCATAATGAGAAAAAATGTCATTGTCACGGACATCATTGGTGCACGAAATTTATTAAAGAATGGAAGATAATCAAAAAACAGAGAATAAAAAGATTCAAAGTGTCTTCCAAATGATAAAAGGATAAGGAATATCCCAAGTACTGCCATCCCTAATATGTATGGGTTTTTACGGTAATAAACAAACCCTATAACAAGGAGAAACAGAATAACAGGCCCCATATATTCATAAGATTGGGTAAATGGCATATACCCCCAATATCCGGGAACTGTTTTCCCTTTTAGAGAAGGATATGAATCACCTGAATATTTTACTCCAGACAATCCACCAAAAAAATGTGGAATTATCCATGTCGACAATTCTGCAGGATGAGTTGACCAATTTGTTGCATAGCCAAAGTCTACACCATCTGATTTAGTTTCATTGGATTGTGGTGATTCTAAGTTTATTGTATGCGCTCCCCTTGCAGAATATGGAAGATATTCTCTAGCTAGAAACAGAGGTTGGGATGCAATCCCCAATGCTATCAAAATTCCAGCTACGGTCAATACCTTTATATGTAATATTTTTCTAATATTATTTTCTTTGATTAATTGTAAAAGATAAATAACTCCAATGGAAAAAATGAGAAGAGCTGTATAAAATACTATCTGGTAGTGTTGAGTTCTAATTTGGACACCCCATGCAATTGCAAAGAGGCTCATTGATAAAACATTGGGAAGCCTGAAAAACCAAATTGATGAAAAACAAACCCAAGGGATTATCATAACCGCTCTGAATTTCATAAAATGTCCTTCTGCCCAAAGCGCTTGAAAATGGGGATACAATACAAACCCCAGCGCTCCGAAAAAAGATGGAATCTGGCTTAATCCCATGAACCGTAATAGAATAAACATTCCACAAGAACCAAAGACATACCAAAGATATGTATTGTTAAAAAACTTCCCCAATATACCTAAAATTGTATCAATAGATACAGCTTCTGGAGGAATTCGAAAATAAATAGGCATCCCACCAAAAAGATATGGATTGTAAAGTACAGTTTTTCCGGTTTTTACCTGGAAGTCTTTAATTTGATTTGATTGTCCTTTTGAACCAATAACATCAACACCTTGGGGAGATAATCCATCCAAAACCATTGGTTTCAATAAAATTGCCATAACTATAGCAATAATTAAAGGGAAAATGTAATCTGGAAATTTAAGATTCACTTTTTAAGTATTATGACCAACTCTATTTTGAATAGTATTTTTTCTCAAATCCCGTAAATAGTTCTGAGTCAAATATTACTCTCTTTGTAAAGGCAATAAGAAATCCGGATCCATAACCGATAATCTGCGTTGGGATAACAAGGATTAAATTGCTTAATACACGTATATCTTTGTGTTTATATGAGCCTGATATACATAAAAAAGCAAAAAGGATTAGACCAATTAAAAGTAAATATTGGAAAACGGATATTGATAAACCCGCTCCAAAGATTACACCAAAGATTGTGATAAGTCCGAAGGAAGGTAAAAAATGAATTGGCTCTAATAGTGACTTATCTATTTTATATAAATTAATACGTGCAACTCCCCAGTTGAATGTTTGTCTGAAAAATAATTTAAGTGAAGTCCTCCGACGATGATATACTACCGCTTCTGAAATAAATTTAACATTTGCCCCCGACTGAATAATACGGTGGCTAAGTTCAATATCTTGACCATGTCTAAGATCTCCAAAGCCTCCGACTTCTTTCACTAATGTCTTAGTCATTCCCATATTATGTGATCGAGGGTAAAATTTTGCCATTCTATTTTTACCGTGCCCTCTCATTCCACCAGTAGTGAAAAAGGAAGTCATTGAGAAATCAATAGCTTTTTGTATAGGAGAAAAATCAAACTTAGCAGAATCGGGACCTCCACAAGCATCAAATCCTCCTTCAATATACTCATTATAAATAATCTCCATCCATTTTGGATCTGCTTCACAGTCTGAGTCAATGAATAGAATTAATTCTCCTTGGCTATTTTGAATTCCTAAATTTCTGGCTGCACCTGGACCCTTATTGTCCTGTGTGACAAATTTTAATTCAAAATCTACTACACTTTCCATATTTTCTAGAAGCTTATCGGTCTCATCAGTTGAGCCATCATCAGCTATAATCATTTCATATTTGGAGTGATCAAAGGTCTGGTTTTGAATTGAATCAATCAGTAGCTCCAGCTCGCTTGCTCTATTAAACGTAGGAGTAATCACCGATACAATTGGAGTTTCGGTTTCCTGCATCAATTATTTAAGAAATAGTTTGATTCTGTTTTCCTTCGCCTGTGTTACCTTTGCTATCATTTCACCAATTAAACCAATTGAGAAAAACCATAAGCCCAAAACAAACAACATCACACCAAAAAGTATTAGGGCAAAGTGCACCTTAAATGGTTGACCAAAAAATATCTTCAGAATAACAGCGTATGTTTCAATCCCAAATGAAATCAAAAGACTCATAAGTCCAAAAAAACCAAATAAATGTAGCGGACGCTGAGTGTAGCGCTGCAAAAACAATATGGTAAGTAAATCAAAAAATCCATGAAATAATCGTGCTCCTCCATATTTTGTGACCCCATATTTCCTCTCCCTGTGGTTCACAGGAATCTCAGCAATCCTGAACCTCTTTTGACCCGCCAATGCAGGAATATATCTATGACGTCCACCATAAATATCAAGGGACTCAACTACTCTTTTCCTATATAATTTAATTCCGCAGTTAAAATCATTAATTTTAACTCCGGTCATTAAACGTGTGATCCTATTGAATAGTTTTGAAGGCAATCTTTTTGACAAAGGGTCTTTACGTGATTTTTTCCAGCCGGATACTAAATCAAATCCTTCATTCATTTTATGAAATAACTTTATAAGTTCAGCAGGATCATCCTGTAAATCAGCATCTAAGGTCAGGACAAAGTTTCCTTCAGACTTTTTAAAACCCTCTGAAAGAGCAACAGATTTTCCATAATTTCTGTGAAATTGAATCAACTTCACTCGGTTGTCACTATCATGAATAGATTTAATAATCTTAGCTGAATCATCTGTTGAACCATCATCCACAAAAATTATTTCCCACGTTTGAAAGAGGTCCATATTTGCTTTGATTTGATTATATAACTCCGCTACTGACTCAGCTTCATTATACACAGGTATTACAACTGAAAGAGAATTAGTTTGGTTCATAGATCAATTAATTAACTCTGTAGGAATAAATTGTGTAAACTCAAAAAACTCCCTGTTTAATATTTCAATTGACAGTTCAATTTTAGGCTCATTTAAATTGATAATTACTGTATCTAACAAACCATCTTTTTTTGCTTTTTTCGAGATAAATATTAGGGAACCATTTAATTTATTTGATTCTGAACGTCCATTTTCTGTTGGTATAGTAATTTGTGTTTCTCCCCATAAATATTTTTGAAGTACCACTGGGGTTAAAATTTTATCTAGGGTGTAAGTATTTACTAAATTATTAAAATCATGAACAATATTATTGTGGTGATCGGTGATAAATATCTGCTCATTATTTCCTTTAATTGAATACAATCTACGGCCTAAGAAATCTTTGACATATACCTGTGAGCTGTCCCTATTTGATAGGAAAGTAAAATACAGTTTTCCTCTCAACGGGTTTTTCGATATTATTTGTCCCTTACCTGAACAGGACGTAAATGAAACCAATTCTTTTTCAAAGCTATATCTATTGGTATATTCAGTTTTTATTTTTTCTTTTCCGTTCCAATGACTACAGCTAGATATAACCAATACCATTTCAATAATAATAATTGATCTAATTAGGTGCACTTAATTTTTTCTTCAATAATTTATTTTCTGGATCCAAAATAAATGCCTTGTTCCAATAATATTTTGCATCATCTATGTTATTAGCTGCTTTATAAACATCACCTAAATGTTCTAAAACGACTGCATTATTATCTTCGATCTCAACAGATTGTTTGATAAAATCCAACGCTTTTGTATTGTTTCCAATAGCAAATAATATCCACCCCATTGTATCTAAATAAGCAGCACTTTCGGGGACCAATTGAACTGCTTTTCTTGACAAAGCAAGCGCAAACGCCAAATTCTCATCCCTTTCCACCAAGCTATATGCATAATTATTGTATGCCTGAGCATCCGTTGTATCCTGCTTAATTAAAATTTGGTATAAACTATCTGACTTAGTCCACTCCTTAACTGAGTCATACAAAATAGCAAGGTTGTGCATAGTATTCCTAGATGACGGATTTAATGATAAAGCTCGTTCATAATAAGGGATACTGGTAGTTTTAGATTTTGACTGATTTAATGCTAGGCCAGTTAAAAATTGTATGGTAAAATTTGATTTAAATCGCTCAGAAGAAGGAACCAAGATATTTAAAGCATCCTCTACTTGGTTATGATTTAAATATAGCATAGCTAAATCCGTATAACCTGTTGAATTATCGGGATGATAATCCATTAATAAAATAGCAAGTTCTTCTGCTTTTTGATAATTTCCCTCCGTTTCATATATAATGCTTAAGTAATGCAGAGCTGTCTTATCCTTAGGATAAATATTCAATACTTTATGAAAAATATGATTGGCTGAATCTGATTGATTGTTATTAAAATAGATAAGGCCCAATTTATTTAAAAGCTCTAGAGATGGCCCTGCAGACTCTACCATTTTATTTAAAGACCAAATGGTTTGATCTATATTACCAAAAGCAATTGAAATATTTATCATATTTTCAATGTATTTTATATTTTTTGGATTGTTTGATATTAGTTTAGACAATAATTCATACGTAAGTGATTCATCTTTTAATTTCAAGGCTAGCTCTACTGCCTTTTCTAAATAAATGTTATTTTTTGGCTCAATTAATTGTGCTCGCTGATAATATGTCACTGCTTCATTGAACTTTTCTTGAACTTTTGCCAGCTCTGCCAATGATAAAACATACTGTACTGAATCTGGATTTTGTAAGACTAATTTGTGAAAAACCTTTTCAGCTTCATTTAATTCCTTTAAAGCAAGGTACCGTTTGGCTAATAATACTTTCAAAGAATTATCTTTTGGAACAATAGATATTGCTTTTTTCATGTGTGAGATGGTTAGATCCGGTTTTTTTAACATCCAATAACAATCTGAAAGAGAAAGATGTATGGTGCTTACATTTTCATCATATAACAGTGCATTTTGCAATTCCACAGCTGCCATCGCATAGTTTCCCTGATTAATATACAATTGGCCTTCCATAAAATATTTTAGTGCTTCCAGGTCTGTCTCATCTTGAATAGAGGGCTCAGATGTTGGATAAACATCCGGAGAGGTAGATGTGCATCCCCCTAGAAAAAATAAGTATACAATAAAAATACTTAAATATTTTCTATGCCACATGTTGATAACCAATCTTCTTCTCACAAATGAATCAATCAGATTCAGAAAGAGTTTTTGGTGGTGGCATTGAAACTAAATTTCCGCCTTGTTTCTTTGATGCATACATCGCTTCATCTGCTGTTTCAATTAGAGATACCACTTGATTTGAATCTAGTGGGAAATCAGCCATACCAGCACTTATGGTCATTCTAACTTGAATATTATTGTAATTAAAATCAAACTCAGCAATGTTTTTTACCATTCGTTCCGCTACATGTTGAGACTTTATCTTATCTGTATCTACCAAAAGAACAATGAATTCTTCACCACCATATCGAGCTACAACATCAATATTTCGCACACTGTTTTTCAGTAATTGTGCCGTTTGTTTTATAACATAATCGCCATATGGATGTCCATATGTATCGTTTATTCTTTTAAACTTATCTAAATCAAAAATAATTATAACTAGGCTCTGTCCAGTACGACCTGCACGGTTTGCCTCTTCTATGACCCTTTCATCAAATGCTTTTCGATTTAATACACCTGTTAATCCATCATGAATAGAAGATCTATGAATCTTTTTAAATTCATTCAACCATGTTAAAATGTAGCCTAACGTTGAAGATAGTAACTCAATCAATTTTTGGTCATTATCATCAAATGGTTTAGATGTTAGCCTTTCAAGCCCTATTGTACCTCTAACTCTTTCTTTCAAATATACTGGTGTAATCAATACAGAAGAAAAGGTATAGTTTTTGTCTGATTCAGTATTGAATCGGTGTGTTTCAGAATAATGTTCCTTCCAATTATTTGTCCTGATACATTCATCTCTCAAAAGAACTCTACCATGCAGAGAATCCCTAATTTTATACTCTTCTCCAACATTTATATCATCTGTGATACCATCTGAACATTTTATTTGTGCTGTTTCTTCATCACTTAAGAAGGTTATACTTAATTTGTCATAGGTAAAAAATCTGTGACAGAGGCTCTCTACTGCTTCATATACTTCCTCTTCCTTTGAATACATATCAATTGATTTATATAAATTTGTAATGTGCGTGTGATAATAACTATCGGTTAATAGAGTTTCTATTTTATCAATTTTAGACATCCCCATTGTGATAAAATCCCCGTAGTATCTGATAATTTTCTGATCTCTCTTTTGTATTTTGCTGAAATGATCAGTGTATACCAATATAAAACCAATTGGAAAATCTTTATAAACTATCTTTGACCCAATGATGCATTCACTTCCGGTCCAGTTCGAATTTTTTAATAATTCATCAAAACAGGAAGAGTGTTCATTTTGTCTAAATATCTGGCTTTCGTTATCTGAAGATAATTTTTCAGCTAGCTTTAATTCTTGTGAAACTATATCATTAAATATATTTGATGAACCCTTTTGAAGCGAGTATCCATTTCCATTTGAACTAATCACAAATACTGCAGATGCATACTCAGAATTGACTGCTTTAATTGATGTACATACAGTTTTAATCAATTCCTTAAACTGATTCTGCAGTCCCTCTTCGGTACTCTTTCCAATGATTGAATGTAATCGTTCTTCTATATTTTCATTCTTCATAAGTGTTTGATTTCCATTCTTAAAATACATATAAACTGTAATACCCAATATTATGAACAATACAAATATGAATAACAGGTTCACCCCTATCAAGATTTTGATCCCTCAATTATAAATCCTCTGTTTGTCATAAAATGGCTCTAAATAATCAGCAAAAAATAAAAAATCCCCGTGTCAAAATTAACATATTCAGCGGGGATTTAAAAATATTGATTCTAAGTATTTATTTATCTTTTACAAACGTAGCTTTTCCATCCATAGAATATGGTTTTTGTAACCTCTTTTCTCTAATAGTTGTAGAATCAATTTTATCATCATTTTTAGTTGCTGCAAGTTGATTTTCATTTGTCGGGCTTAACATAGCCGGAGAATGCACCGGTTTTTGAATTTTAACATGTTGAGTTTTCCCTGCAGTAAAAGAGGAATTTTGTGATTCAAAATCTGGTAATAGATTGAATCCCATCCAAATAAAACCAATTAAAGCGAGCGAAAAAACCCCGGCATTAAAAGGTGTAAATCCAAAATAAGTATTTCCATAGATTGAGAGTTTTTCTGGTTTATTTTTTTCACTTTCTATCTTTTGTTTCAATCCATCCATAAAACGACTTGATACCGAAACAGCTTTCATAGAATTAACTGTATCCACTGTTGTTCTAACTGAATCCACCAACTCCCTACATTCGGGATTAGCCTCAATGTAATCTTCAAATATTTTTCGTTTTGGAATTGATAATTTATTTTCTAAATAATCTGATATCTGATCTTCAAACTGGTAACGATTCATCTATACGCACTTCTCCTTATCTAAACTCTTTTAATGATTGCTGCAACTGTAAACGTGCACGATTAATTCTTGACTTTACTGTTCCAAGAGGGACATCGACAATATTACTGATTTCCTCATAAGAAAGTTCCTGAATATCTCTCAAAATAACTACAGTTCTAAAGTGAAGCGGTAACTGTAATATTGCTTTCTGAATCTCCCTCTCCGCAAACTCCCCTTGAATTTTGTCTTCAGATTTTAAATCTTTGGATGGAATCTCATATTTTCTGTCATCAGTATTCATCTGACTTAACTGAGTTATTTTTCGTCTTTTCTGTTTTCTGAGTTCTGTTTTAGCAAGATTTCCTGCAATGGTATAAATCCAAGTTGAAAATTTTGCGATTTCTTTATAGTAATGTTTATGGGTGTACACTTTTAGCATAGTATCTTGAACAATATCTTCAGATAAATCTGAATCCCCCAAAAAACGAAATACAAATGTCATCAGTCGATCTCGGTACCTACGAACAAGTTCTATGTATGCCTGCTCATTACCATTTTGAAAACTAGCAATCAATTCCTCATCAGAATATTGAAACTTATTCTGTTGCTTAGCCGATTGCATAAAATAGGAATTTGGTGAAGGCTGACTCATGGCTAATTGAGGAGGTTTTTAATCTCCTATCCAAAATGGAAAGATATTGAATAATTTTTTCAAGTTCATTTTTTGAATAATATTTTGCTCCTATTGGTAATCGTTTTTTTACATACGGTGATAATGGTATTGAACCCACCGAACCTAAAAAAGTTCCACCTGATATTTTCAAAAAATAAAGACTGGTAAAAAAGGTAATAAATATATTCATAATTACCATAAAGTCAGGTACAGATTTTAAATAGGAGTGGCCCCTAAAAAGAGCATCTGATAATTTTTTACGAGCAATTACATCTAAAAATTCCCAATTTTGATATGATTTTTTCCAATTGACATTATTTTCAATATTATTAATATTAATAGGACCTGCTCCTTTGTAATTAATACAAATTTTATCAATTTCATTGGCAATGTGATAAATCGAATCTCCAAATAAATTGACCAATAAGGAGACGGCTTCACTTGTTGCCGTTTTATTGTGTTCTTTTAAAAGAACCCTTGTCCATTTTTTTAATTCCGAATCAAAGGGGGTCCTCAAATCCAATGGGGAAATTATTTTTTCCAATTTTGATAGAAATTTACTTTTAGAATAAAAATCTTCATTAATCATTATTAGAGTATGATTAGGATTTGGATTTTCACAATAAAATAAAATATCATCTTGAATTCGTCCTTTTAATTTTTGAGGAGAAAATAGGATTAGGAGTTTTCTAGATGAAAACAAATCAGATGTATTGAGAACATCCATAAGTCTTTCTTTTTTTAACTCCTCTGGAATAAAAACCCGTTTCTCCACTGAGCCTTTTTTCTTTAGCACATTCTCTATTTTTTTTGTTAAAAATTGGTGCAAAAAATGTTCTTCACCTTTTAATAAATAAACAGATTTAACCTTACCTGAGTTTAACTCTAGAGCAATATTTTTGGGGTCAAATGCCATTAGACTTCCTTTGCTCCAAACTACTGACTATTATAGTAATGACAAATGCAAAAATAAAACTTGTAAAGCGTTCAGTGATGATTTCCTGAAGAAAATCTATGTTCGACCATAATATAGTTGTGGAAAACCCCGTAATTAATCCAGCAATTATTCCCATTCGTGTGGTCTTTTTCCACCATAATGTTAAAACTAGAGCAGGCCCAAAAGCTGAGCCCAGTCCACTCCAAGCATAACTGACAACACCAAAAATCTTTTTCCCCTGAATCTCAGAGTATACAGCAATTCCAAATGCAATAAGACCTAATAAAACTATCATGACTCGGCTAAGTGTTACCAACATCCTCTCTGATAAATTTTTTCCGCAATACTGGTGGATAAAATCTTCGGTAATTGCAGAAGTTGAAACCAACAATTGCGAATCAGCTGTTGACATCATTGCAGCTACAGCACCCGATATAAACAATCCCGCCAAAACTGGAGGAAGTAGCTTAGTTGCCAAAAGTGGCATTGCCTGCTCAACATCAGTATCTATAAAATATTCAGGTCCAAAATAAATCAGTGCAATCAACCCAATTAAAAAGGCTCCTGTAATTCCCGGAACAGCCCACGCAAATGCAATCCGACGGGCAATTTTAATTTCACTTTTACTACGTATTGCCATATATCGTAAAACCAAATGAGGTTGACCTAAATAACCCAAACCCCAGCTCATCCCACTAAGAGCAACTACTAAACCTTCCCATCCCGATTCCCCCATAAAAATTGAAGAATTATTATTGTTGAATATTTTATCCGCGTGGACCAAGCTTTCATTAAGAGTTCTCTCTATCCCCTGAATTTCAATGTACCCTACTATTGGAATTATAACCAACGTCCCCAACATAAGAATTCCCTGTAAAAGGTCTGTCCAGGCTACTGCAAAAAATCCCCCCATCAAGGTATACAAAATAATAATAAGTGCACCTATTGATATTCCATAAACTGGATTCAAATCAAACAAAGAATAGAGTACTTTTCCAGAGGCATGAAACTGTGCAGATACGTAAAAAGTGAAGAAAAATGCAATAATTACAGATGAAAATAATCTGATTATATTTGAGCGATCGTCATATCTACGATGAAGATACTCGGGAATTGTAAGAGCTCCATATTTCTCTGTTTCTTCTCTCAGTTTCTGGGCAATAAGAAGCCACGAAATGATAATTCCTATAATAATTCCTATAACTGTCCAGATTTCACCCAAACCAACAGCGATCGCTGCTCCAGGTAGTCCCAGTAACAACCATGCAGATTCGCCAGAAGCACGCTCGGAAAATGCTGTTACCCAAGGGCCTAATTTCCTCCCCGCTAAAAGGTAATCTTCCTGCGTCTTATTGAACTTAAATGCCCAAACTCCAACTCCCATAAGAAACAAGAGATACAAGACAAAAATAATTCCTATTATATCCATATAAATAAAAATAATTATGAGAAAAATAAAGTCAAGATACCTATGAACAAACAGTAGAATCCAAACCAGAAAAACCGTCCCGACTTTAACCAGCGCAACAACCATTTTAAAGCGAAAAGTCCAACAATAAATGAACTAAAAAAACCCGCAACCATTACAGCCATAGATAATTTTTCATAAGACTCAATTTCATACGCAGTGAGGATACCCGCTCCCAAAATGATAGGAATAGATAAAAGAAAAGAGAATCGTGCAGCTTTTTCTGGTAATATACCTAGTGCAAGTGCCCCAGAGATGGTAAGTCCAGATCTAGATAAACCAGGTATAATAGCCAAGGACTGAAACAGACCAATTGCAAACCCAATCGAGATCGGGACACTCGATCTATTTCCTTTAAATACCTTTGAAATAAGTAATACAACTCCCGTACAGATCAATGCGATTCCAACATATCCAACATTATCAAATAATTTATTTATTTCGTCCTTAAACAAAACTCCCGCAATTATCGCTGGTATAGTTCCTGCAATGAGTGACAAAATATCCTGACGTGTTTCATTTTTGTCAAGAGTTGTAAATAATTTAAAAATGTCCCACCTAAATATGACCAGCACGCTGAATAAGGTTCCCATATGAACCATAACTTCAAATTCATACCCTGAGATTGTAATATCCATAAGTTCTTGTCCAATCACCAAGTGTCCTGAGCTACTGACAGGTAAAAATTCTGTCAACCCCTGAAGTATCCCTAAGACCAGTGCTTGAATCCAACCCATTTATTAGGCCTTTGATCTCATCAAACCTATCACAGCAATCATTCTTCCCTTTAAACGCTTGTCTCTTCTATATGAATAAAATAAATCCTCCCTACAGTGAGTACAAAGTCCTACATCAAAGATAAGTTTGGAGTTTAATCCCATTGAAATTAGCTGGTCAGTCACCATTGCTTTCAAATCTACATTAAATGTACCAAACTCACTTGTATCAACAAATTTTGATGGAAATTGAGAAACAATATCCTCTCTTACTTCAAAATGTTTTTTACAGATAGAGGGGCCCACAAGCGCCTGTATTTCACTGACATTCCCTCCATTCTGTATTATTTGTTTTATGGAATTAATTGCAATTTGACCAACTGTACCACGCCAACCTGAGTGAATCATACCAATAATTTCACTGGTTCTATCATATAGAAATAAGGGAATACAATCTGCTATTTTAATGGTAAGGACAATATCCTTTCTATTAGATATAAATCCATCAGTCTCCTGGTTTTGGCAGGGTTGATTGGTAAAATAAACTCTGGATGAGTGAGTTTGATTCGCTGTGCAAATTCCGTTTGAATTCAGCTGTATTTTTTTTATCATCTTTTGCCTAATTTCACTATTACTCCCATTCATATCTCGCGTAGATATACCTGCTTTTAAAGCAGGGGTATTAAACCACCGTGAAAAATCAATATAATCTGGCAATTTAGATGAGTCAGGGAGTTTGTGGTATGTAGGAAATGAGTGAATCAGAAAGGAAATGTCCTAGAGAATTGAATTGGTTATTTCTGTATGATAAAATATATAAAGCCTGATTAGTTCGTTTATTTTTAGGAAAAAAATATAAATGGGAGTGTGTCTCTAAGATTTTATTCGATATTCTATCATCTGTTGAAAGAAAATCTGTCAAAAATAAAGCAGTATCATAACCATCAACATATTCAGTATCTCCACGATTGAATTGTTCGATATCAGAATAATTTAATGGATTAAATTGTGATGAAGTCAATAAAATTAAGTTCTGAAAATGAGGGCCGATATTTTCTTTGTTCATTGTTTCAAGGTCAAGCCATCCATCATGACCCACAATTTGAGTCTTAAGATTATACATAGGCAACTGAGTCCCAATAAATGACAAATCCTCATGGGAAAGAGGTATATACAACCCTTCTATTGTTGCAAGTTGAACTTTACTTGAGTCCCTTTTTGTTTTGAGCAAAGATTCTTCTTCCTCCTCCTCAAAAAAATCATCTGTGTCAATTGAAAAAAGCGCATTTAAACTATCAATATTCATCCCCAGGAACTCTTCAAATTCATTGTCTTCAGGTACCAATTTCCATGCAATCTCTCTGAGAGAAGATAACGGTCTTTTTAAATCCCGGGAACCGGGGGAATACCATTCAACAAGCACAGGAGTTATCTCTCTCCGATCTAATTCTTCAAGAAAAGCATCAACACACTGACGCCCCTCTGGCGTCGAAGGTGCTACCACAGCAATGGAATCTAACCCTAAAACTTCCGTCATGTATTTTGCTGATAATTTTCCCTTTAATTGTAAATCTGGCTCCATTTGAAACGTATTTGTCGTTATATCGGTAATAGTCTCCGGAATAGAGTACGGGAGAAAATGGTAGTTGTTATCAGTAAAGGAGGTAGAAACTCCACCTACAGAAAACTGAGGAGAGAGAGGACCTACTATAGCAGAGACCGGGAAAAAACTGGATATTTCCTTTACACTTTTTATCGTCCCATAAATTGAACTTTCATTATCAAAAATAAGCAATGAGTAATCCAGCTGTGAATGAGTAAAAAATCCAGTCTGCAATCCCCTCATAAAACGATTCCCTTTTGCTTCATACTCACCAGTTAAAGGTAGAATAACTGCTATTTTATTTAATGAGGATTTGGCAGATGAGACTGATTTAAGGATATCCTCATAGATGTCAAAATAACTCTCAAATAGATTTAGGGGATCTATCTGATTTATACAATATTCCGCCTGTATTTTTTCATTCAATATCAAATATGTAATCGCTGAGGCAATATTCAGAATATCGAGATTCATAGGGTCTGTTTCAAGTAAACGAATCGCTCCAATATCTTGAATCGGAATCCCTATAGAAATTGTTTTTAAAATACGATTATCTAATTTTAGTTTCGGTTCATGTGTCAAACTCTTCCTTGCTTTCAAATAATATTCTAAAGCTTTGGAATAAAATCCTTTATCAATGAACAAGTCACCTGAAGTTTGTAAAACATCCTTTGTATATCTACTATCGGGAAAAATACTGAAAAATTCTTGAATAGTTTTTCTGGTTTTTTCTATGTCTTTCTGTGCATAAGCACACTTGATTTTTAAGAGGAGCACTGCGCTAGAATATTCCCCCCACTCCGTTAATTTTCTTTTTGTCAAAATCTTTTCACAAATCGCAACTCGATCTGAATTAAAATGACGTACTGCAACCTCAAACTCAGTTTTTGGGTTCTTCAAAGCATATAGACTTTGAGAGATGACTATAAGAAGAAATATTTTAAGAATTCTTTGGATATTCACTTGTTTAAAACATAGTTTTTATTGAAGAGTGAACTTACATACTATTTTATGAAATTTGTAATTATCAATAATTGCAAAACAATTAATCATAATTTCAGATGACATTATACTAAGAATGTACATTTATTGCATTGCCAATTGTCATCATGAATGTATTGACTCTCAAAAAAATAAACGGTTATAAAAATTATTAAAAAACTAAAATAGTTTACACAAATCTGAGAGAGTATTAAAATTCTTCTACTTTTTTTAATGAACCATCTTCGTTAAAGAAAGTCCACTTACCAATTCCTTTTCCATTTTCGTAGTTTCCTTCATAACTAATCTGTCCATTTTTGTAATACCAAACCTCTTTACCATCTCTTTGTCCATCTTTATGATTTCTTTCCATCCTTATCCGTCCGTCTTCGTAATAGTAGGTCCATTTACCTTCTATTTTTCCATCTTTCCAGTTTTCTTCCCACCCTATGTGTCCGTTTCTATAATACCAAATATCTTTACCATCCATTTTTCCATCTTTGTAGTTCCTTTCAATCCTTATGTGACCATTTTCGAAATAGTAAGTCCACTTACCATCTTCTTTTCCATCTCTGTAGTTACTTTCTAATCTTATCTGTCCTCTTTGATAATACTCAGTCCATTTCCCATCCTTTTTCCCATCTATTAAGTTTCCTCTTCCGGATATCTCTCCAGTTTCATAATATTCGATGGATTCTTCACAAAAAATGAAGGATGAAAAAGAAAAAGCTAATATTTTAAATAGATTTTTCATGGGTCTAGGGCGAGGGATTAGTATAAATTAAAGGGTTTGTCAGATTTGATGAAATCTCCATCTATTAGAACTCCATCTATGTAGTTTCCTGACCAATATATTTTTCCATCTTTATCATAGAAAATATTATTACCATTTTTTTCTCCATATTTGTAATTCACTACACTATTTATTTCACCATTAACATGATAATAAATTAATTTACCATCTAATTTTCCATCTATATAATTTTCTGACTTTACTTTATGGAGAATATTATAGTTTCCATTACCGAAATAAATAAATTCACCATGTTCTTTTCCATCTTGATAGTTCCCTTCATACCATATTTGTCCATCTTCAAAGAAAAAAATCCACTTACCATGTTTCTCACCATTTTTATAGTTTCCTTCTTGGATTTTCTGGTCATGTTTACAATAAGAAATCCACTTCCCATCTTTTTTCCCATCTTGATAGTTCCCTATTTCATTTGTTACTTCTTCAGGTCCACAACAGAAAGAGAAAGAAAGAAAAAGGACTACAAAATAAATGATGTAATTACTGTTTTTCATATTTTAATCTACGACGTTTTTAATTGAAAGTTTCATTAAACAACCAACAAAAAACAGAATTCCAGATATGGGATTTAACAGGAAAGTGAGAGTAGAATGAGTCACTTTTACCTCAAAACCTCTGACTTGTAATGTTTTTCTTTAACTTATATAGTTAAAAAAAAGAAGAGTTTTGAACTCTACCAATTTTAGATGGGTTAGGGGATTTTCGGGTTGAGTGGTTGAAAGAATAAAACTTCTTATTTCAGTTTAAGGACATTCAGTAGTATCCTGTGGATCTATATCAACTTGAGATATACAACTCGGGTATGAGGGACAGAGTTGATTATTATTTATTCCAATCTGAATTATATTAAGTTCACATATTTCTATAGGTATATTCCCAGAAAGGTTATTATTCTGTAAAAATAACTTAGACAAACTACTGAGATTTCCAATTTCAGTTGGAATCTGTCCAGTTAATTGGTTTGATACTAAACTTAATTCAAATAAACTAGTTAGGTTACCTATCTCTATAGGAATTGAACCTGTCAATTGATTATTCCCTAAATTTAATTTAAATAAACTAGTTAGGTTACCTATCTCTGTAGGAATTGAACCTGTTAATTGGTTACCGTATAATACCAACCAAGTTAAATTTTCTAAATTCCCTATTGATGAAGGTAAATCACCAATTAAATTACTATAAGATAAATCCAATATAGTTGTAGTCTCAATATTATAACATTCCCCCCATAATTCAACTTCAATACTTTCATCACATAAACTTGATTCTACAGGATTATCTTTATCACAAGAAAACATCAAAATAGAAAAAACTAATATTTTAAATAGATTTTTCATGGATTGAGAAAACTCCACATCAACCACATCATAAATATAAGAATTAGTGGGTAAATGAAATTATTTATAGATGGACTATTTTTCTTTTTTTCATAATTGAGTCCTTTAATTATACTACTTTAAAAAACTATCAAACCCTATTCAACCGTAGTGGGGTAAATGAACGAGATGTATTTTGTTACCTTATCCATCTTTTACATACTTTTTAGGAAATATTCATACATTTTATCTTTTACAAATTTGTTAATACCTTCTTTCCTAACCTTATTGTAAAAGTTCGTATCTTTTTCAACTAACCCCAATAATGAATCCTCAAATTTTTCATCAAACTTGTGTCTTTTATTTGTTTCAGTATTATCTCCCTCATGAACGG
>CEVA01031315.1_pt1 | contig 56452 bp, 56 predicted proteins | sample 361521 | NCBI WGS metagenome assembly CEVA01 (sample SAMEA2622823, study PRJEB7988) | marine metagenome | isolation source: saline water (ENVO:00002010), including | reverse complement strand
GGTGAAGGAGACGGCGTTAACGACGTTGTTAAGCGCGGAGTCCAGTCGTTTAATCTGCGAGTTCAAGCGCGAGCTCACCGCCAAGCCGGCGGCGTCGTCCGATGGGACGATGATCTTGGAACCCGAACTGAGCCGCGAAAGCGACTTGGCGAGTTGGAGTTGGCTGGCATTGAGGTTATTGGCGGTCGCCTGTGCCTCAATATTTGTATTGATAACCATAATGTCCTCGGGGTTGGTGGTTCGTTACATCCTGTTCAACTTCCTGTTGCGAACACTCGCTTGGAGAACGGGGTATTTGTTCCTGGTTTAAATTCCTTTATGGGGTTGCGGCCAATTGTTTCTTGAGCTTGCTGGCCTGCTTGCGCGCCATGCCGGCGGATCCGGCGGCGGCCTGGTTGCTGGCCATGATCTCGTCGTAAATTTCCTTCCGCATCACGCGGATATCCAAGGGCGCCTCCACGCCCAGTCGCACAGCATCGCCGCTGTCCACGCGGAGGACGCTCACCTTGATGCGTCCATCGATGACTATGCTCTCGTTCGGTTTTCGGGAGAGAACTAACATTGCAAAAATCCTTGCTGTTGGCGGTTCGCGGCATGATTCAGTTGCCCATCGGGTGGGCTAGGGTGAGATCCGGGGCATTCAACGGAATGACCTGGCGGGCTTGGCTAGTCACCTTATTATAGATGATAGGGCCCTTGAGGTTCACCGTCACCGTCTCATCGGTGTGCCATGTGGCGATGTTAAGCACCATGGCATCCTCGGGATTTTCCAACCCGAGCAGTTCCTGATCCTCATCGGAGATCTCGACGTTGTAGTTTTCCACGACAAAGCCGGGAGGAATCACGAGAAACGCTTGTTCCCCGTCCAATCCTTTCATCCACTGGTAAGGCTCCAAGTCCTCGTCGCGAATCAACCGGAAATGCTGGCTGGCTTCAAACCCCAGCAACCCAGCGGGAAAGTGCAACTCTAAACCCGTTTCCTCCGGGGCGAGCCCTTCGCGGGCCGGTGATTGTACCGGTCCTTCGGTTCGTTTTTTCTCTATTGTTATCATAACAACATTACTTCGCAGGGTACGGAGCAAACGGCATGCCAATCATTAAAACAGGATTAAAACAGGCATTAATCGCATGTTTTTCACTAATAACCCCAGTTTTAAAGGAATCAATTATTGAAGTTGAATAATGCGCAGAAGCTACCCGTGGCAGCTTTTGCCGGGGTGAATGGCCCGATTATCAGCAGAGAAGACTATTTTTCCCGCGAAAACGGCTGAGGTTGCCAGCCCAATTTCCGAGTCCGGGTACCCATTTGGTTCCCATCTCCCAGTTCTTTTCTGGCCCATACGGCTGCGACTGAGAGTCTTTTCACAATTTCGGGGTGTTTCCCGGCCACGTTTTTCGATTCCGAAACGTCATTTTTAAGATCAAAAAGGACGTGTTTTTCGGATTTATTTGCACTTTTTTGGTGTTTTTTGGGGAAATATAGTTTCCAACGACTGTCTCTAACAGCCTCCAAATAACGCGTGTGGTAGTAGAAAAAGTGTTTGTGGGGCGATTTTGCGCTGCGCGGACTCAAAACAGGCCAAATATTCCTGCCATCACGAAGGACATCGGAAAGAGGTACCCCGGCTAGTTTTGCGAATGTGGGGAGAATATCCATAAGCGTGGTCAATTCATCACTCGTGCTTCCGGCGGGGATGAAGCCTTTCCATCGGACAATCGCAGGGACACGCATGCCTCCCTCAGCAGTGGTGTAGCCCCAGCCACCGAGCGGAGCATTGCTGCCCTGGGGAGGATTGCGGCGGGGGGCTCCATTGTCGCTGGTCCAAATAACAAGGGTTCGCCCATCGATGCCGTGTTTTTTCAATGCCGCTAGAATCTGGCCCGCCGCCCAGTCGAGTTCCTCCACCGCATCACCCCAGGCACCGTTTCTGGATTTGCCGCGAAATTTCCGGCTAGAAAAGGGCTCGCGCGAACTGCCGGGCATGTTGTGCGGAAGATAAAGAAAGAACGGCCGCGACTTGTTGGCGGCAATAAATTTCAGTGCAGCGGCGGTTTCGCGCTGGGTCATTTGGTTGCGATCCGCGGGGGCTTCGATGACTTTTTCGTTTTCCATCCACGGCAACAACGGCCATCGGTTGCCCCGCAGCCTTTCCCCAATGCGTTGGCCGGTGGCGCGTGTCATGTCATCGCTGTAAGGCAGGCCCAAAAAATAATCGAACCCCTGCCGCGTCGGCAGAAACGCAGGCTGGTCGCCAAGGTGCCATTTGCCGATGCAGGCCGTCGCGTATCCGGCTTTCTTCAGTATCTCCGCGACAGTGGTTTCATTCGGATTCAGCCCATTGGGCGAAACTGGCCGGAGCACATGGCCATCTTCGGGCGTCCAGTCCAGCCCCACACGGCGTGGATAACAACCCGTCATCAACGCCGCACGGCTGGGTGTACAAACGCCGCTGGCGCTGTAAAAGCTGGTAAGCCGCCGCCCTTCCCGCGCCATCCGGTCCAGATTGGGCGTGCGATGCAGTTTGCTGCCAAAAGGGCCAATATCTCCGTAGCCAAGGTTGTCGGCCATGATAAGAACGAAGTTGGGTTGGGCGGGTGGGACCTTGGCGGAAATGGAAATAACGCTCGTGATAATAACAAGAACGAGAAACCGCATGAGGAATTCTAGGGTGACTTGGCCGAAAAATACAAGCCACCCACGTGGTGTTTCCTATTCGTTCGCCGGCAGATCGTCCACCTTCACGGTCGTCTCCCCAATGACAATCGTGTCCTGATTGGACACCTTTGTCCGACCCACCAACTTGCCGCCGTTCACCGTGGTCCCATAGCGGCTGTCCAAATCCTCCACCCAGAACTGGCCTTTGTCCGACCAAATTCGCGCGTGCAATCGGGAGACCGTCGTGTCCGGGCTCAGGTCAATGTCCACCGAGGACTGCGAGTTGGGTCGGCCGATAACGACTTGATTGTCGCCAAACTGCCGGATTTTCCATCGGCCCTTGAACTGATAGCTGATCTGAATGCCCATTCTGGAACGCATCCGCGAACACTCATCAACGCAAAAAAATTGGCAAAAAGGCAATCCTGAAATAAAACAACAGCGTGTCCGTCGACCCCCAACCCACTCCGGTTGTGATCGCGCCCAGCGGTCCACCCACCACGTCCCCCCAGCCTAACCAGATTGTTGGCAACGGACGCTACACGCTGCGGTGGCTTCTCGGTGAAGGTGGCAAATGCATGGTCTGGCAGGCACAGGATGAACGCCTCAATGAAACCGTTGCCTTAAAATTCCTTTCCCCCGAGGCCGGTGCCGATCCCCGCATGCTGCATGAACTCCGCAAGGAAGCCCTCCGCGCCCGGCGACTGGCCCACCAGAACATCGTCCAGCTTTACGACATGTACGAGGCGCCCGATGAACTCCCCTTCATGATCATGGAGTTCGTTGATGGTGGCAGCCTCCACACCCGCCGCGCCCAGGCCAAGCCACAGATTCTGCGTTGGGAGGAATTCCTCAAGCCCCTCACCCTCCAGCTTTGCCACGCCCTCGAGCACGCCCACAGCGAAAGCCTGGTTCATCGCGACCTCAAACCGGCCAACGTCATGGTGGATTCCCGAGGCCGGGCCAAGCTGGCCGACTTCGGCATCAGCGCCGCCGTCAACGACGCTTACACTACCATCCTTGGCCTGCGCGACACTCGCGGCACCGTCACATTCATGAGCCCCCAGCAAATGGATGGTGAACCCCCTCATCCCACCGATGACGTTTACGCCCTGGGCGCCACCCTTTACGAACTACTCACCAGCCGCGCCCCATTTTTCACCGGCGACATCGCCCATCAAGTCCGCCAAGTCCCGCCGCAACCCATCCAAGCCTGTCAACAGGAACTCAAGATCGACAACCCCATCCCGCCCAACGTTTCCGCGCTCATCATGGCTTGTCTCCGCAAAAACCCCGCCGAGCGTCCCCCATCCGCTTGGGAAGTCGCCAAACACATCGACCCCACCATCGGCGACCCCCTCGTCACCATCCGCGTCGAACACGCCGCGCCCATGCCCACCGCCCCTCAAGGGCGAGCCAACAGCCCAACCTTCTCCCGGGAATTTTACATCGTCATGGCCATCCTTGTGGTCCTGCTCGGCATGGCCTGTGCCATCCTCTATTACGTCACCAAGGTACAGCCCTGACAACAAGACCATCGTGGGCCTTGTTAGAGTTGCAAATTCAACCAAATACGCTAGCATTCGCTGATGCCCTACTGGATCCATCGCAATGGAGAAAATGTCGGCCCCTACGAGCAGGCACAACTGCAGGAAATGCTGGCGGCCGGTCAAGTGACCCCGGAAGAATTGGCCATCGAGGAAGGCGCTTCCAACTGGTCCACTGTCGGCGAATTAGCCGGCGCTTCGGCACCAGCAACCGCCGCGGAGCCCGTTATGGCCGAATTTGTCTCCGCCGTTCCAGAAGAGGAAGTTGTGCCCGCGACAGTAGCCAGCGGCGGCGGCCGAATGAAGCTCGCCTTGGTTGCCGGCGTGGCCCTACTGGTTGTGGCCGGTGCGGCTTTCGCCTTTTTCAAATTCTCTGGTGATGAGGAAAAGCCGGAAGGGCACGCCAAGCTCAACAAGCCTTCACCCGGCAAAAATACCCCCACGCCCGGCGGCAATCGCCCTCCCGGCCCCCTGCCAAATCCGCCCTCGCCCGGCACCAACACCAACACCATCCCCGGCACCTCGCCGACCAATGCCCCGCCCGTCGTTCCGCCGCCTACACCCCCAACACCTGGTGGAGCAGCCGCTGCGAGCAGCTATATTCCCGCCAGCGTCTTGGGTGTGGCCAGCATGAATCTCGGCCAACTCCTGCAAAAAGCCGGCGGTTATGATGCCCTGCTCGCGAAAGGCTTGGAAGCAGCCGGGCCCGAGGCGCAGGAGCCCATGGTTCGCCTCATCGCGAGCATGCTTTCGCCCAACAATCTTGCCCAAAATTTTGGCCTCACAATCAACCGGCCCATTTTTGCGTTCGTGGATAATCAGAGGCATGTCGGCGTGCTCGTGTCCGTTTCCGACGCGGCTAAACTGGAGCAGGGACTGCAAAACTTGGCCGTGGCGCTCAAAGCACCTGTCCCGGAACTGACGGATCTTGGCGGCCTGCGTGGCATCTCTCTTCCAGGCGTCGCGGCAGGCTTAACCTCCGACGCGTTGATCGTGGTCATGAGTACTACGGAACCTATGGACATGACCAGCAAGCTGAAGGCCGTAGCCGCAAAAGGCGCAGCCCTCTCAGTCGCCAAGCCTGAGTTCAAGGCCCTTGGCGAAAGCGATCACGACGGAACACTTTGGATCGACTTCAAAGATTTACTCAAGACCATGAACGCTCAAATAACTCCTCTTGTTGCCGAGAAGTTTTATGGCGACCCGAATCAATTTGGCAACAAACTCGATATCTCCGTGGGTCTCTCTTTCCAACAAGGGCAAGTGGTGGCCGATCTCAATTTTCACCACGATCCCGCCTTGTTGGCCAACTGGAGCACCGGGGCCAATCTCGATGCCGATATCGTCGGCAGCATCCCCGGTGGCGCGGCAGGCGTGCTAACCCAGTCGATGAAGATGGAAGTCATCCGCCCCTTCATCGCGGCGCGCATCCCCGCCGAGGCCAAGGCGGAATTGGAACCGGTACTAGCCGCCTTTGGGCTCAGTTTTGACCAGCTTTTGAATCTGCCCGGCGGTGACCTCGCCTTCTCTTTCCTCGGCGTAAAACAAGATCCTCGAGGATTTCCTACTCCGGAATTTCTTTTCAGCATGAACGTCAATGATCCCGAGCTGGTCGAGGGCTTCCTGGAAAAACTCCAAGCCTCGCCCGGCTACAATGAAATGCAGGAGAATGGGTTTGATATCGTGTTGAACGACGATGTGCTGCACATCGGCCCCTCACGCCTCAAAAGCGCGTTGGCAGAAGGCAACAACCCCAATCCCCTGCCGCCCGCGGCCCAATCGTTGCTTGGCGCAAACGACTCCGCGCTGCACCTCAGCCCCGCCGCCATCGCGGGCATTTTGACCGCTCAAGGTGAAGGCGAAGCCGCGGAATTTCTAACTCAGGTGCGCGCCATGAACCTTACCGGCAACGCCGGGGAAGGCGCACAAAAATTCCGCCTCACCCTCGCCTTGGCCAACCAAAACACCAACGTCCTCCAAACACTCGTCCAACAAGCATTTGAGGCCGCAGGCAACAGCGGCGAGGGCTTCCGAGAGGTACCGGTGCCACTCCCGTTCCCCCCCGCACCACAGCCACAACCTTTCCCCATCGAGAGCAAAACCAAGGAAACCAAGGGGCCTTTCCCGCCCATCGACCCCCGCCCCTTCCCTCCCCCTCCCCCTCCTCTTCCTGAGGATAAAGGGGCCATCCCCGCCCCAACTCTACCCCCTGCTCCGGCACCCGCGCCGCCTGTTCCCGAGGTGAACCCCTTCAACAATCCCAAGTAATATTTTTTCCGAAATTGTGTAGCCTTTTTGCTTGGGGTCGTGTATTCAGGCACAATGACACACCACCCCATCACTCGTGGGCATGGGTTCGCCATGCGCAAAAATAACTTCGTGGCACTTTTTGCAGCCGTAGCACTCGTCCTGCTGGGCCTGCCCGGCGCGGCACAAGACAAGGCTCCCGCCGGCCAGCTCATTCCCGCCGGCTCCCACCTCGTGATGAGCTTCAACATCGGTTCGCTGCTCAAGAAATCCGGCCATGAAAACATTACCGACCTCCCCGGCATGGAGGAACTTCTGGAGGAACTGGAGCAGGAGAATGAATTGGCCGCGCAGTTGCTTGAAAACCCCGCGTTGCTGGGTGTTGATTTTGACAAGCCCATCCACGTGTTTGGCACCCTGACTCCTCCTGAGGAAGAATTCGGCGAACCCACATTCAATGGCGGCCTTATCGCGGCACCGCTCAGCGCCAAGAAATTCGAGGAAGGCTTGACCAAGGTTTTCAAAGGCAGCCTCGGGGAGATTGGCGAGGAAATGCTCAAGGGCCTGAAGGAGGAGAAGGGCTATTCCATTTTGGCCGCGGGCGAAGGCATCCCCGCTGCGTTGGCTTTCAACGACCAAGCCATCGTCATAATGGGTGGCAATGACGAAAAGGCCGCCAAGGGCATCGAGAAGGTGCTGCGCCGGGTGATGGGCGGCAAGAAGCCCCTCGCCAAGGGCGAAGCCACTTTTGCCACTTACCTGAAAAACTCAGCTGATTTCGGCGGCTGGATGGATCTCAACGCCCTCATGGAGATGAGCCCCGAGGTGCCGGAGGATCAGCTCGAGCAGTTGCAGGAACTCATCGGTAAAATCCGCATGGCCGCCTCGGTGAATTTTGTACCCGGAGGCATTCGCGGAGACATCTCCTACAGCTCCGATGCGGATTTCATCAAAAAGCTGAAGCCCGCCCCCAAGAAAACCATGCTGGACCTTCTGCCGCACAACGCCGTGACCTCCGTGGTCTACGCCTTCGACATGGCCGGCGCGCGCAAGTGGATGAAGGAGGAATACCTCCCCGCCCTCAAGAAGTTGGAGGGAGGTGAAGCCATCGCCATGGTGGAATTGGCGATGATGGGTGCGGTGGGCTTGAACTTTGATGACCTGCTGGACATCCCCAAGGGTGAAATGATCCTGAGCCTCATCGACTTGGAACAGGAAGTGGATCCCGATTTCGGCATTCCACAACCAAAGCCTTCCGTCGTCTTTGGCCTGACCGTCAATGACATGAAGAAGCTCGACAAGCTCGTTGACAAGCTCAAGGAAGAAGGCGGGCTTGAGGCCATGGAGGCCGCCGGCTTCAGCATCCTGAAAAACAAGGATCGCTTTTTCATGGCCAACACCTCGCTTCTTCCTTCACTGAAGGCCGGCAAGCTGCCCAACGCCGTGGCTGGCGAGCGCCGGAAATTCATGGAAACCAATGATCAGGCCGTGGTGGTTGACTTCAAGCAAATCACCCGCTTGGCGCAGGACTTTGATGCACCGGCCGATGCGGTGCAAATGCTGCTCAAGTTCGCCGAGTTGCGCTTCAATTCCAACCAGCGCGGCCAGGTTACCGAGATGACCGGTGAACTGCGTTTCCGCGATGCCAAGACCAACGGCCTCAAGCAAATCATCAACATTGTTGAGGAAGTGCAGGAGGGCGTGGGCATCGAGCGCGAACTCCGCGCCCGCGAGGCCGATCTTGCCCCGGAAGCTGTCCCCTTTCCGCCGGCCCGGAAAGCTGCCCCCGGCTTTGGCTTTCCGCGGCGCGACCGCTAGGGCAACGGAAAAAGATCATCAAAACAAAGGCGCCCCTGTTTAAGGGGCGCTTTTTTGGGGTCCCACCGATTTCCTTCAAGCTGCTGCCACCCATTGAATAACTCAGGCCGGGTTATTTTGACCGCGCCTGTTTTGTGCGTTACGTTGCCCGCGTGAAAGGGAGGCTATTCCTTCTGGCTGCAGCGGTGACGTTGGCGGCTTGTTCCGAAGACAAACCCAAGGCTGTTGACCCCAAGCGGGTGATGCAGGTGAACGGAGTTTGGCTGCTCGATGGCAAGCCATGGACCGGCAAACAATCCTCCGTCTACCCGGATGGCAAACCCTCTTTCGAAGGGGAACTCATCGAGGGCAAACCACACGGCACCTGGACTTGGTATTACGAAAGCGGCAATCCCAGAAGCCGCGTCGTCTATTCCCTGGGCATGCACGACGGCAACGAGACACATTATTATGATGACGCCGCCAACACACCCATGTGGATCAAGGTCTGGCGCGATGGACGGTTTGTCGAGTCTCACCAATGGAAAGCCGACGGCACTCCGGTCCTGCCCCGCACCGCGCCCGGCACTAACACGGCCACGTCGGCCGTGCCCTAAACAGTTTCCTCCATCTGCTCACGGCCGGATTCCACAAACTGATCAAACATCTCCTCCGGCAATGCCGGTCGAAAATCGCCGGGAATTTCCTGGCCGCCCGAGAGGTAAAGAATGGGCAATTGCGTGGCGAGCACGAGATTCCAGTATTTGCTCCAGCGCGTTTCTTCATCCGTGTGTGTCAGGATGAGGCCACTCAACGGCAGTACCGAGAAGAACCTCGCGTGGGCCAGCAGCAGACCGAGATCGTAGGATGCGTTCAGGACGAGGTAAATCTCCGTCTGGGGAAATTCCTTCACCTGTTCGAGCAGCGCCCGCCTCGCCTCACGGTCACTGGCCGAAACCCCGGGCAAGTCAATGAACCGCAACGCGTTCTCAGGAATCTCCTCGCCAGGATCCCAAGTGCGCTCCACCGACGCCTGCAGCAGTTCCCCATGCAGGCTTAAAAACTCAGCCGTGTTCGGTGCCCCGCCATCCAGCCGCCACGCGCAAACCTCCTGCCCATTGCGCAGCAGTGCCTGAGTCATCCATTTGCAAATGCAGGTGGTCTTGCCTGTGCCCGGCGTCCCCACCAGCAGCCGCATGGGATTGCCCGGCTTGGTATGCCGGCGAATGAGCTGGTGCCAGTAGTCGGAAAGCGTTTCCCGAACAAGCGCGAATTCGTCCTGCAAATTGCGTGGCTTGGTAAAACCCAGAAAATTACGCGCCTGCCCGGAGAGCCACCGCGCGTGCGACGGCAGCAATCCCAATTTCTCCAGGATTTTAACCGCCGCCAGCATCCCATCCGCGTCCGTGCCCTGACGCGCCGCCTGTTTGGCAGCCTGAACCATCTCAGCCACCTTCGAAGGAAGTTGCTGTTTCAAGGCGGGCTTGGATTCCGGCTTCGGCTTTGGCTGGGGGGGATGAAGGATTTGCTGCTCCAAGTCGGCTATCTTGGCGTTAAGCCTTTTAATCGTCGCCTTGGCATCCGGCTCGGGCTTAGGCGCGGCGGCCATCACCTCCACGCGCGTGCCGCTCCAGAGCTTCTTCATTCCCTCGGCCGAGACTTGGCGCACGTTGAGCACCACCGCCTCCGGACCCAGTTCGGCATGAATCTGTTCCAGTGCCTCCTGGGGACTATCGGCAATGATCTTGACGACATTCATGGCCAGTCGCAGGCTTTAAAATCAGGACAGGCTGGGAACCGCGCCCGCGGGCACAATCTCCACCTTTGGCGGCAATTCCTCGTAGGAGAGGAAAGCCAAGTCGGGGAACTTGGCCGCAAAGAACCGTCGGAGTCCAGCGCGAATCACTGACGAACAAATCACCACCGGGCTGCGACCCTCGGCGATCATCGGCTGCATCAGGTCGTTAAAATGATGCGAGAGATGCTCCGCCATCTTCGGGTCGATCAACAGCGTCGTCTCCGTCGGCGTCGGTCGCAGCCCCTTGGCCAGCTCTTCCTCCAGCCACGGATCCAGTGTGATCGCGTGCATCGCACCCATTTCGTCTTGATACGCCCGGACGATCTGTCCGCCAATCGCGCGCCGCGCCTGCTCGGCCAGTTCGTCGGTGTTCTTGGTCGTGCCGGCGTAGTCCGCCACCCGCTCGAGCACACCCACCAGGTTGCGGATCGGTACGCCTTCGCTCAGGAGATTCTGCAACACCCGCTGCACCTGCCCCACCGAAAGCAGCCCCGGCACCAGTTCGTTGATCAAGGCCGGGTTCTGTTCCTTCAAGTTGTCCAACAACACCTGCACATCCTGCCGCGACAAAATCTGGTGGCAATACCGCTTGATCGTCTCGCTGAAATGCGTCACCAGCACCGAAGCCGCATCCACCACCGTGTAACCCGCCACCTCGGCATTCTTGCGCTCGACCTCGGTAATCCACACCGCATCCAAACCAAACACCGGTTCCACCGTCTGCACACCCGGCAGCACTTCCGTGCTGTTGTTCGTGTTCATCGCCAGCCAGTAACCCGGCATCACCTCGCCGTTCGCGATCGTCTGTCCGCGGAAAATAAACCGATACTCATTGGCTCCCAGTTCCAAATTGTCGCGCAACCGAACCGCGGGGATGATGAAGCCCATGTCCTGAACAAAATTACGCCGTACACTCGTCACCCGCTCTAGGATATCGCCGCCCTTCTTTGGATCCGCCAAGGCCAGCAGGCCATACCCCAATTCAATCTGCAACGTGTCCACGTTCAGCAAATCCTCGAGCTTGTCCGGGCCATCCTCGCCCTCCGATCCTTCCCCGCCATCCGGCGAATCCCCACCACCCGGTGCTCCGTCAGGCCCCAGATTGGGGCCATCCGCGGGCTGATAATTAAACATCCCCCGCTGGTCGAACGATCGATGCATGAAGCCAAACAACACACCCATCATGAAGAATGGAAACCATGGCAGCACTCCCGTGACCAACGAGAAACCCGACAGCACAAACATCGTCAACGACAACGACATCAACACCTTTGGCTGCAGGAACAACTGCTTTGTCAATGTCTGGCCCAAGCTCTGATTCTCCGCCGCGCGCGTGACCAAAATACCCGCCGCCGTCGAAATCACCAACGCCGGGATCTGAGACACAAGGCCATCCCCGATACTCAGTACCGTGTAAGTCTGCAACGCCGTGCTCACGTCCATATCCCGCTGAATAACCCCGATGCCAATCCCGCCAACCACGTTCACCAGCGTAATCAAGATGCCCGCGATGGCGTCACCACGCACAAACTTGCTGGCACCGTCCATGGACCCGTAAAAATCCGCCTCCTTGGAAAGATCATCCCGCCGTTTGCGTGCCTGATCCTCCTTGATAAGGCCCGCGTTCAATTCCGCGTCGATCGCCATCTGCTTGCCCGGCATGGCGTCTAACGTAAAACGCGCTGCCACCTCTGCAATACGCCCCGCGCCCTTGGTGATAACCACGAAGTTGATGAGCGTCAAAATCAGGAACACCACGAAGCCCACCACATAATTTCCCTGCACGACCACGTTACCAAACGACTGGATAATCTGGCCCGCTTGCGCCTCACCCAGAATCAGTCGGGTGGAAGCCACGTTTATTCCCAGTCGGAACAACGTGATGATCAACAGCAGTGTTGGGAAACTAGTAAACTCGGATGGCTCGCGGATGTAGATGATGACCAGCATCACCAGCAAGCCCGACGAAATGGAAAGCGCCAGGAGAAAATCCAGCATCCATGGCTGCAACGGCAAAATCATCCACAGCAACACGCTGAAGATGAATCCAATCAACCCAAACTCCGCCCAACTCGCGCGCTTGGGGGTGGTGGCAGGTGCGGCACTCATGCGGCAAATACCCTCTCCCACCCGCGCAGGCCGGCGGCAATCGTTGAATCCGTTCCAGTCATTTCTTGGATATCCAGCAGGCCGGAATCATTCCTGCCCGCGCCAAGTCGCAGCAATTTAGGTGCCATAACCTGAATTAATGCGGAAAACCGGTATTTTTTGGAAAAACCCCTCATTTTCATGGCGTATCCATGCCCCGTTTGTAATAGCGGTAACGGTTCACCCGGTAAACATGAGCCAGAATCTCCGCCACCACTGCGTATAACTGTGGAATAATCTCCTGCCCCACTTTGCAGTGCTTGAACAGCAACCGTGCCACCGGCTTGTTTTCCACAATGGGCACATCGTGCTCATTTGCGATCTCGCGAATTCGCAGCGCATTGTAGCGGGCTCCCTTGGCCACCACTCGTGGCGCGCCCATCGCCTGACGGTCATATTTTAAAGCCACCGCCAAGTGCGTCGGGTTGGTCACCACCACGTCCGCCTCCGGCACCTCCTGCTGCATTGACTCCTTCAACATTTGTCGGCGCCGGCGGCGCATCTCGCCCTTCACCTGCTGGTTGCCCTCAACATTCTTGGTTTCATCCTTCACCTCCTGCATGGTCATCATGCTGTCCCGCTCATTCTTCCACATCTGGTATGCGTAATCCCCCATCGCAATCAACACCATCCCCGCCAACACACGCAGCGTAACGCTCTGCGCGGTATCTGCCATGAAGTACAGTAGGTAGCTGAAATCGGTGGATGAAGAAAAAATCGGATCCTTCATCACATCCCGGATCACCGGCCAGGTGAACCCAAAAATTACAATGAACTTCGTCAATGCCACCGCCAATTTTGCCAAGGACTGCGAACTAAAAATATTTTTAAATCCCTTTATGGGGTTCATCTTGCTGAACTTTGGTTCCAATGCTTTTGGCGTTAATTGGAACCGACTCTGAAGACCGCATCCCATCAAGCCAGCCATGAAGGCTCCCGCCATGATCGGCAAGAGACAGGCCCCAGCCATTTCTATGAAATCTGTGAAAATCTTTGGAGTGTTGTCCGCATTCACCTGCATGGTTGCCAATTGGGAGAAAATTGAGGCCATGTATAATTTAAATGTGGCCATGATGTGCGGCATCATCATCGTCAACGCCAGAAGCCCCATGGCGATTAGGAATACGGTCTGAATCTCGGGACTCTTGGCAAACTGGCCGGACTCCAAGAGTTCCTGCAGACGCTTTGGCGTCGGCATCTCAGTTTTTTCCTGGCCGCTTTCGCTTTCCGCCATGACCTATCCTCCAAGCCCCAAGAGCCGCACCGCCACCACAAAGTCGTCAGGCAGTTGGTGTAGATAGTTTGCAATCTCCAGCGCCGCAATCTGCATTACCGACCCCAGAAGCACGATGCCAATCAACAGGCGAATACCGAAGCTCTCCATGAACACGTTCATCTGCGGCACGGCGCGCGCAAGCATGCACAACAGAATGTTCACCACGATGCCCACCGCGATGATTGGCGAGGCAATCTTCACCGCCACCAGAAAGGTCCGCGCCGCCATGCCCATCACGTTGTCAAAAAGCTGGTCTGACAACACGCCTGCCCCAATGGGCAGCACATGATACGATTGCTGGAACCCCACAAGGAGCGTGTAATGCAGATCCAAGGAAACCATTAGCGCGATGGCCAGCATCTGGAGCATCACGCCCATTACCTCCGTTGGCGTTTCCGAGCCGGGAGCAATCATGCCGCCCAACTGAAGACCAATCTGGGAGGATATGAAATGGCCCGCCAAGGTGACTGAAAAAATCAGCGCCCGCACAATCCAGCCAAACAAGAGCCCAATGCTAACCTCCTTGATCAACAAGCCCACCAAACTGAGAAGCGAAGCCTGGGAAATATCAATCATTGCCGGCATGGCCGGCAGCATCAGGAACGCCATGAAGCCGGCCACGGCAAGCCGCATGCGCACGGGCACGGAAGTGGCGGAAAACAGGGGAAAAATTGAAAGCATTGCCCCCGCGCGAACGAAAATCAAAAACCAGTTGGCAAATAAACCCTCCATTCATCACATCCATTCAACGTCATTGCGCCATGCGCGGAAGGGTCTCGAAAATGTTCGTGGTGTAGTCCACCAATGTGCGCACCACCCAGGGCAGAAGCATGAAGAGAATCCCCGTCACCGCCAGCGCCTTTGGAGCGAAGGCTAGGGTCTGTTCCTGCAGCGAGGTCACCGCCTGGAACAGACTGATCACAAGACCTACCACCATGCCGGCAATAAGCAGCGGCGCGGCCACCATCACGATGTGGCTCATCATGCTTTTCAAAATTTCAACGCTATAATCCGGTGTCATATCAATCGACCTCCTGTCGTCACATGTCAAAGCTCACCGCTAGTGAACGCACCACCAGGGTCCAGCCATCCACTAGCACAAAAAGAAGAATTTTAAGCGGCAACGAAATGGTCACCGGTGGCAGAAACAACAGGCCGAGACTCATCAACACAATAGCCACCACGAAATCAATCAGGATGAATGGAATGAACAACAGGAAGCCCATCTGGAACCCTGTCCGCAGCTCGCTGAGAATGAAGCCCGGAATGACCACGCTCATGGGGATGTCCTCCACCTTGGTCGGCCCCATCTTCGCCAATCCCACGAAAAACTCGACGTCCTTCGGGCGCGCCTGCCTCAGCATGAAATCCTTGAGATGCCCCTTCGCACGGTCATACGCCTCCGTGCTGGTGATTTGCTTGGCGTTGTAGGGCTGGAGCGCGTCCCGGTCGATTTTGTTATAGGTGGGCGCCATGATGAAAAAGGTCATGAACAACGCAAAACCAATCATCAACTGATTGGCCGGTACGCCCTGCAACGACAAGGCATTCCTTAAAAAAGAGAAAACAATCACAATACGCGTGAAACACGTCATCAGCATGATAAACGAGGGCGCTAGAGTGAGCAGTGTAATGAGGAACACAATGCGGATGGCAACATCCACTTCCTTGGGCTTCGTGGGAACATTCAGGCCGATATTGAAGCCGAAGGGAGTAGAATTGGTCGGTGTTTTTACCTCTACAGGCTCAATTACTTGCTCCAGTAAGTTTAATTCCGGCAGGTCAGGACCAACAGGTAATTCGGGACCAATGGGCGCCGGCTGCGCTTGCACAACAATCCCCAGCGCCAACCACGTCAAAATAACAATGTGGCGAAAAAACTTCATGACGTCTTGCGTGCAAAGAAGGATTTAAGACGGGCGGATAATTCACTGAATCGAGCCGGTTCTCGTGGCCCACCCTCAATCGCGAGTTTGAGTTTGTCCGCAAATGAGTTGGCACTGTTGCCCGGCTTATCCGCGGAAGACTCCTCGGCGGGAGGCGAGTCCAGTGCGGTCAGGAATTGTGTCCCCGCGGGCGAGTCCGCAATCAGGAATCGCTGATTGCCATAGGTGATAACATGAAGGTTGTGACGCGTGGCAAGCGTCTTGCTCTCCGCCACCTTCAGGTGAGCCTCGGCGGGTCTAACGAGGTTAAACAAGCTGGAGCGCTTGAAGAACCATGCTCCGCCCAGAAACAAAGCCACCACCAACAACAGCGCGCCAAACAACCGCAGGCCAACCTCTGTCAGATTGGAAGGACCGGGTGTGGCCGTGCGCTCGGCTTGAGGTGGGTTGTAAACTTGGGGCGGTCCGGCGGTGGACTTCGTGGCATTGGCCTCAGTAGCATCCGCCGTGACCGCGTTTGTGGAAAATAATAGGAAAAGCCCGGCCAATCCGACCATCAGGCTGTTGCGCGTGCGATTCGATTTCATTGTCGTTGCCCCTCGTGGGCGGTTTTTGCTTGGGCTCCCGGCTTACCATCCCTGGCACCCTTCGCACGGGGTTTTGCCGATTACTGCCCGTCGACAGTCCACTGCCAACGATATTAAGCAGCACATGGCGTGCCATTACTGAAAATGGATTAAAATAAGAATAAAAACGGCGTTTTGATCCGTTTTTCGGTCTAAATATTCCCCTGCCTTGGCATGATTTGCCGGGGAAAACAGGTCAATTTTACCGAAATCGGCTAAATGACCGGCTTGGAGAGAACTTCCTTAATCCGAATGCCAAAATTATCCTCGGCCACCACCACTTCTCCCCGGGCCACCAGTTTTTGGTTTACGTAGACATCCACGTTGGCGTTAGCGGGTTTGTCGAGTTGTACCACCGAGCCAACGCTCAATTCGAGCAGTTCCTCCATGGTCATCTGGCAGCTCCCCAGCTCGGCCGAAAGACGCAGCGGGACATCCATCAGGAATTCCAGATTGTGATTGTCGTGTTGGACTTCCTCGGTTGTGGGGGTCTCGGTACTCATGGTTGGTTCCTATTTGGTAATTCGGCCGGTGATTTCCACGGCACATTTTTGATCCAGACTGCCGAGCCTTCCCAAAAATTTGGGCCGGTCGGCAATGCTCACCCGCACCTCGCGCAGGCGCTCGGAATCCAGCGGGATGATGTCGCCCTCCTTCAAATTCATCATGTCGCGAGTCACGACCGGAATACCCGGCCACTCGGCCCGCACCTTCAGGGGCACAGTGTTGTAAAGTGGATTCCAGTGTCTGCGCACATATTCCTCATGTTCCTCGCTATCCTCTTCTGAGATCATGGTCGCCTGCGCCAAGTGGCGCACCACCGGATCAATCGCCCGCACGGGAAGCAGCATCTGAATTTGATCGATGCAATCCCCCAAGCTAGCCTCGATGGAGACATGGTAAAAGGTCTCCTCCGCGCTGCCAATTTGCAGGAATAACGGGTTAACCTCATGGCCCAGCAACGTGGCTCGCAAAGGATCCTCGTATTGCCAAGAATTGCACCACTCACGAGCCATTAGCTGGACGGCTTGGTCCATCAACGCTGTTTCCACCTCACGAATGGGTCGGTCTGGATTCACTGAGAAAGCCTTGCCGCCCAACATGCGATCGGCCAGTGTCAAACCCAGCGGTTTGGAAACATCAAACACGCCTATGGCCTCCAGTGGGTGAATCTTGAACAGAATCATGTGCCGAGGCGCCTCAAAAAGCTTGGCGTATTTGGACAGATCCGTCACCTCCAGCTCGATCTGCTCCATCGTCATTTCCATCCTCAAAAACAGGGATAAACGAGCAGCAAGAGCACGGACTATGCGCCCATTTTCATTTTTGAAACGGTGCACCTCCGTCGAGGAAAGTGCCGCCTGTTTGCCAACCGTATAAGTGGAAATGTTGCCGGCGGGCACCTCTGTTTTAACACCATCTGGACGATGGAAGACCACTGAACCTTCCGAAGACCCCCCCTCCAAGTCCACGCCCTCTTCACCCGGCTCATCGGCAAACGCCTTCACTGCCGGGAGCGGCGTGGTCATGTCCCGGAACAACTTAATGTCCGCTTCTTTAAATAATCCCGCCATCGTGTGTTACTGCATCATTACTGCATCACCCATTTGCTAAAAACCACTTTGCCCACCGGTGTGGAATAGCCGGCACCCTCGAGATCGTTGTTGAATTTCTTCTGCAACGTGCGCCGGATATAATCCTTGGTCACCGGCTTTTGCAAATCCTCAATCGTGTGCGCCTCCAACTCGCGGGTGACGATTTCCTGCAGTAGTTTTGTTTTCTTGGAAACACGGGTCTTGAAATCCGTGTCCTTCGGCTCACTACGCTGTAGGTATACCTCCACCACGATGTAACGTTTGCCCTGCGTCCCCTTGGGATTTACCACCACAGCGCGGGTAGCCGCAGGATCTTCTGGATCCACAATCGGCACAAGCTCCTCGGGGTCATCCACTTCACCAGGAACTGCCGCGGCATCTCCCTCGCCGCCGTGACCATCATCATCACCCCCGTGGCCATCATCACCCCCATGGTCGTCTCCCTTTGCATCACCGCCCGCACCGCCTTCTGCCGCGGCGTCACCCGAGGCATTTTCGGCCAAAACGGCGCCGGACTTGATGCCCGCCAAAACCGTGTCCACCTTTTTCAGCAGCATGAACCCCACGCCGTATGCCGCTCCGGCACACAACACAGGCATGAGAATCAATGGCAGCAGAAAACCGCCACTCTTCCTTGGCTTCGCCTCTGCCGATGCCTCCGCCGCGGCATCCGCACCCGCCGCGGCATCGCCGCCAGCAGCGTTTTCCTCGGGTACTTGGGCTTCTTCTTCCGCCATTTTGGGACTCCTTTTGCTTCAGTTCCTACTAGTTAATCGGCAATTATCGCTTCAACTGCATCATTTCCTGCAAAATTTCATCACTTGTGGTGACCACGCGGGCATTGGCCTGAAAGGCACGCTGCGTCGTTATCATCCTCGCAAATTCCTTGGCCATGTCAACATTGGACAACTCCAGCGCGCCCGACTCAATCCGCCCCATGCCCGCTGAACCAGGAGCCTCTGCGCCGGTAAGAATTTGCGTTGCCGATGCAGAGTTACCCGTCGTTCCCAATGCCCCAGCAGTAGCCAAATTTGAATAAATATTCCCACCCTGCTTCATCAGGTTTTGGGTGTTCTTAAAGCTTTGCATGATTACTTGCCCGCGCGAGTACTGAGTCCCGTCGGTCAGCAGCATATTTACCTTACCATCCGCTCCCACGTTGAATGAAGAGATGCTGGCCCCCCCGCCCAAAGTGTAAGCTGTATAATCCTGCCCCTCTATTGTATAAGAATTCTTATCATAGAGCAGGCTGTACGTTCCACTGGCAGTCGTTAAATTTATTTTATTACTTCCCGTATCAGCATCCGTTGCGTTTGCGTGCAGGCTGATTTTGTTTGCACTAATCACCCTTGCGTAATATGTCGTGGTTGTCGACCCTCCTCCGGGAGCCGCTCCGCTGAATCGCACCGTATCACCACTATTCAACCCATGAGCATTTAGGGTTAATTCATCGTCAGCCACACTAACTGCCCACCCTCCAGTAGTGGCGGGGGCAAAATTCACCTTGTTACCCACCGTCATGGTGCTGCCCGTGTGCAATGAAAAGGTGTTCGCATCAATTTTCTTTGTATAATATTCGGTAATGGTGTCGCCTCCGCTTGGAGCACTTGTTTTAAATTTCACCTTCATCCCATCACTATAGCCATGGCTTGTCAATGTAAGCGCGTCATCAAAAGCATTGACACGAATGTTGCTATTGGACTTGGGCGGAGTTCCGGTGGTGGCTGAAAAATTTATGGCATTCGTACCCGCAGCAGCGTCTGACGCTGTACTATGAAGCGTAAATTTATTGGTTGAATCTGCGGAATCATTCCTAACGTACAACACCGTACTGCCAGTAATTGACGGATCAGTAGTTGGAACCGTTCCAGACGAAAATTTTACCTGCATGCCTGTAGTAAAACCATGGGCATTCTTCGTCAATACCTCAGATTTTGAGTCAATCGTTACACCTGTGCGATCTTCCATATATGTCCCCTCATCAAGCTGAAGATCACCAATCTCCTTTTTTTCCGCAGTTGTATAAGCAGGAGCCAGCTTATTCAGGCCTTGCACCCTCTGGCCACCATTAGTCACCAAATATCCATTCTTATCCGTGCGAAAATCCCCCGCGCGAGTGGCAAACAGCTCATTGGTAGTGGGATCCTTGACGAGGAAAAACCCCTCGCCCGCGATAGCCAAGTCCGTCCGCACACCGGTCTGCTTGATGGCCCCTTGCTCAAAGGAATTTTTGATCGCCGTAATCGACAATCCGTTGCCCACCTGCATGCCAGTACTTCCTGAAACCGTGTCCGTATCCGGCGTCGGCGCCCGCAGCGTTTGGTTCAGCGTATCCGCAAAGTCAATCCGCGCGGCCTTGTAGGCCACAGTGTTGATGTTTGCCAGGTTATTGCCAATGGCATCCAGGCTGGTTTGATACTGCCGGATACCCAGCACGCCAGTGTTTAGGGATCGAATCATTTCTTATTCCTTGGATTGAGATTCATTGGAGCCGTCCATGGCTTTCACATGAATTACATCCTGCAATGCATAAAATACTCCGTTGATGAGCAGCTTGGGCTCACCATCCACCATTTCCAGCTCGGTGGCCGTGCCCGTAATCGGCGGCTCTTCCTCACCCACCTGTACGGTCACTTCCTTGTTCAACAGGTCCACGCCCTGCTGGAAACTTGCCTGCGCGCGCAATAGCTTCATGTCGTCGCTCATCTGGCGCGATTGCTCCAAGCTGGTAAACTGCGCCATCTGCGCAATAAATTCCGTGTCTTGGACCGGCGCAAGCGGATCCTGATTGCGCATTTGTTCCACCAGCAACTGGAGGAAATCATCCTGCCCCAAAACCTTCATGGGCAGCCGCTCATTCGGCTCAGCGGCCCCTTGAAATTTCGACAATGTCAATGCGTCAACCTGCATTCTTTAAACTCCTTTCCAACTTTCACGCCCACTGTTCAAAGCCACTGCGGGCGGGCGCTCGGCGCGGTTTCGGCTCGGGCTCAGGCTGGTCTTCCGGCCGCGGGCCAATCGGCGCAAAATTCTCATCTCCTTCACGGCTTCCCTCCCCGGAAAATGCCGCCTCATCATCATTCTGAAACATGTTCATGTCGAACATCTCGCCGCCATTTTCAGATCCCTCCTCGGATTCGAGGTCATGCAATTGCACACCGCGCTCGGACAAGGCATTCTGCAAATCCCCCCAACTTGCTCCCAGCTTAGCCATGTCGCCATGCTGCAAGCGCGTATGCACCTCCAGTCCGGTTGTCCCCATCTTAATCGTCAATTGCAGAGCCGTGTCCTGATCCGGCCGAATGCGAACCGTCCAACTGGAGTCACCGCGAAGACGAAACGTGGTTACTCGATTCCAGATGGATTCCATCAAGGCCGACACTTGTGGGGTCAGCGTGGAAAATTGTGCCATGGTCGATCCCTGCGCCTGTCCCGTAGCCGATACGCTCTGAACATTCAACACGGGCTGCGGCAAATCATGTTGTGAATCGGAAAACTCTTTCATCGATCCACCCAAGTCATCGGCAAACTCACCAGCCCATTCCTGAGGCGTATCCACTGGTATTTCTTCCACGGATGGCTCCAAGGTGGCTGCGTTTCTGGCGGTATTCCACATACTCGATGCATTCGGAGCAATTTTCGTGCCGCTCACGTTGGGCAGCGAATCCGGTTCGACCTCCGCATCAGCCAAAACAGGCTGACGACTGGCTGTTTTTTCAGTTTTTCCAATATTTATAGACGTTTTTGTGGATTTTTTGGTTGATTCTATTTCTTCCTCGATGAGTTCCTTCTTCGTATTTTTCTCCTTCAAATCCGGCTTGGCCAGTTCCGGCTCCACTGGTTCCTCGGTGGAAACGGCTTCCTGCGACTCTTCTTCTATACTCACCTCATCCGTCTCCATCTCGGAAACCAAATCCACATCAATTTCTTCATTTGAATTTTCCTCGGCATCCTTTGCCTCAGGCTCACTCGACTCCTGCACAGTTCCCTCGGCTTCATTTTCCTCGGACTCCGTCCCAGATTTTTCCTCGCCCTGCTCCAATTTGGACTCTGGCGACTCCAGTTCCTGAGCCTGATTGTATGACTCGTCACCGCCCCCGCCGTCTCGCCGCTCCACCCGCGCCTCAAAAGTCAGTTCGGTCGGCGCCTGACTTGAACGGTCCTGAGCCATCTTCTCCGTCTTGGGCAAATCCAATGGCGCATTCATTTCCGTTGGCCGAACAGGCATCCCCATGCCACCTAACTCGGTCGAATTGGCCTCAGCCTCCTCGCGCCAGTCGCGGGCATCCGTCTCGGCATCTCGCATCAGTTTTTCAAAAACACCCGACTCACCACCCTCCCTCGACGGCAACGATGAAATCGATTCCGCGTCAGGTGTGCTGGAAGATCGGGCAGGAAATAAAGTTGTGGGATTCATCATGGACCTTGAGTGCTTACGGGCTGTGGGCCAGCGGTGGCATTACTGTCACTGTCGGCATCAATAATGATTTGCTTGTAGGAATCTTGAATGCTCTTTAGCAGTTGCTGCCCCTGCTCCGAGTCATCCGCAGCAAAATTGTTGAATACGGACGCCCGATTGTCCGTGCTCATAAAATATAGTATACGTGCAATTTGATCTGGCTGGTTCAACTTCAGCGCCCGCAACGCGTTGGCCTCGGAATCGTTGAGCATGCTCTCGTTGATGCGCGCCAGCTCCGCCAGCCGGTTCGTCTGGCCGGTGGTGATCAACAGGTGTTTCCGATTGTATTCCCGCTCGAACGCCGCACGCGCCAAGGCTACTTGATTCGTGTAGGATGCTATCTCAGCCAGTTGCCGCGCAGCTTCTTGGTTCAATTCCTCCAGATGCAAGCGGCGCTGTTCCAGATCCAGAAACTGCCGCCCCAAGCCGTCCACCAATTTCTTAATGTCGGGGTTGTCAAAGTGCAGTTGGCCTGGGTCCCCCGCAGCCTGCAGATTGTCCAAAACCTTCTGCAATTCCATCAAATTTTCCGCCTGTTCCTCGCCCTTCTTTTGGTCATCCTCGACAATGTGCTCGATTTGGCGCGGCCCCTCCTCCGTAGCGTTCACTTCCGCTTGGTTCATCTCCGCCAGGCGCCTTTTCAGCGCCTCCACGTCCAGCAACTTCGCCGGATCCAAAACAACCAGAAGTGTCACGACAAAAGCCGCAATCCCCAGGATTGTGGCGAACCAAGGCGACTTTATTAAACGTTTCATATTCGGGCCTCTCCCTTCCTAAAATACTCGTTCCGTTCCCCGCATTGTCACCATCTCATCCAGCGCAAGCTGGTCGAGACGCGCTGATTCACGGTCATGCGCGTCCTTTTGCTTGTCGTGCAATTTGTCGAGGGCCTCGCGCTTTTGACGGGCAGCCAACAATTGCTTGGATTTCTCATCCAAACTCCGCCGCAACCGTTGCTCCTCGGGCTCTAGGGCCACGAGTTGTTCCTTTAAAGCTTTATGCATCGCCCGCAATGTTGCCATGCGCCCTGACTCCATGCGACCGGCACTTTCTTTCCGAGTTGCCTGCAGGTTGTCCTCGATCTCCTGTTCCACTTTGCGCCGGCGCAGGTTGAAAGCCTTCATCTCCTGCATCGCGCGGGCGTACCGCTCCCGCGCACGGCTCTCCTCGCCCTCACGAAGATCGCGCACTGACTGCAGGTTGAATTCAAAAGGCTTCATTTATATCACATCACGCCCTGAGGCAATTGAGCCGCGGCGGCACCCATCACACTGGGCAACGGCGCCCCCATCATCGGCAAGGCCGGCTGGGGTTGGGGTTGAACAGGTGCCTGCGACGGAGGCTGCGATACCGAGGTTTCCGTCACAACGGCCTGCTGGGGCACGGCGGGGGCTTCCGACTCAGCCGGTCCCATGACCATGCGCAGTTGCTCCCAACTCTTGGTCCGGGAAAAAGATTCCCGCACGCCTTGTTTTAAAAATCCATTCAACGGTTCATGCCTGGCAATCGCGTTGTCAATCGCCGGGTTTGAACCGCGCTCATACGCGCCGATGGAAACCAAATCCTGGTTTCGACGGTAGACCGCTTGCGTATCACGCGCGCGCCCGACGAGTTCGTTTTCCTCTTCGCCCAAAAGATCCTGCTGCAGCCGGCTGACACTGCCGAGCACATCAATGGCCGGGTAATGGTTGTGCGCGGCCAGTTCGCGCGATAGCACCAAGTGCCCATCCAGCACGGACCGGGTTGCGTCGCCGATGGGATCGTTCATGTCATCCGCCTCCACCAGCACACTAAACAAGCCCGTGATCGAGCCGCGGTCACTGTTGCCAGCACGCTCCAGAAGCTGCGGCAGCAGCGAAAAAACCGAAGGCGGATACCCACGCGACGAAGGTGGCTCCCCAATGGCCAGACCAATCTCGCGTTGAGCCATGGCAAAACGCGTTATGGAATCCATCATCAAAAGCACGTTGCGGCCCTGCGCGCGGAAGTATTCCGCGATGGTCATCGCCAGAAAGGTGCCTTTCACACGCATCAAGGCCGGCTGGTTGGAAGTCGCCACAACCACCACGGATTTCTTGCGGCCCGCCTCATCCAAATCTTTTTCCAAAAATTCTCGAACCTCACGGCCGCGTTCACCAATCAGCGCAATCACGTTCACATCCGCCTCGGCCTTGCTGGCCATCATGCCCATCAGCGTGGATTTGCCCACGCCGCTGCCCGAGAAAATGCCAAGGCGCTGACCACGACCCATGGGAACGAATGTATCGATCGCCTTGATGCCTGTCTCGAAAGTATGCTCGATGCGAGACCGCTTGAGCGGGTGCGGCGCGGTGAGATCCAGTTCGGCCAAGGGCAGCTTGGGAATGTCGCCCATTTCATCCAATGGATGTCCCATGCCGTCGATCACGCGGCCCATGAGCTCGTCCCCCACCGGCACACGCAGGGAATGGCCCGTGGCCACCACCTCGCTACCCGGGCAAATGCCATGCACGTCACCAAGCGGCATTAAGAGCAATTTCTTGTCGCGAAAACCCACCACCTCGGCCAGCAGCCCTTCACCGCGACCTTGTTGCTGGATGCTGCAAATTTCGCCAACCGAGGCCATGGGACCATCGGACTCAATAACCAAGCCGATCATCTGCGTCACGCGTCCGCAGTTTTGCACGAGGCGCGCGTCTGCGATCCGAGAGCGCAATTCGCGGATGCCCGAAGCTGGCTTGGTATTTGCGGCAAAGTCCATCAGGTGTTCACGGTTTGTTTTAAAAGCTCAATGCGCGTCTCACGCTGGCCGTCAATGAGGCCGCAATTGGTCTCCACCACACAGCCGCCCTGACTGATTTTTGGATCCACGACAAACTGCATGCGACGCTCGTGGGGTGACTGTTCCAGAATTTCTGATTCATCGGCTCGCAGCATCTTGATGTCCTCTGGATTGACGAAGACAACCACCTCGGTGTTTTGTTCCGCATTGGCGACAGCTTCGCGAATGGAAGCCTCGATTATCTCGGTGGTAATGGGGACGCTGTTGACCAGCCGGATGGCTGCCTCGGTGGAAAACTCGATGAGTTCACCCTCAAGATCTTGCAGACGACGCGTAAGCTGGGCCTGCACGGTTTCCTCTAGATTAGCCAGAAGATTCGTGACGCCATTGCGGCTGGCGGTGTCCATCTCGGCACGAAGCGCCTGCAGACGGGTTTCGTATTCGGCGGCGGCTTCCTCCCGGCCGCGATTGTAGCCGGCTTCCTCGTGCTCGCGCAAAAGCTCCTCGGGCACACGACCCGGCTCGGCAGGCGCGGGGGCGTCCGCCAAACGCACATCTCGTAGCGGTTCTGCGGTGGCTATACTGTTAACGGGCTTGACCATGGACTAGTCGCTTTCCAGTGAAATTTCGCCGTCAGACTCGAGCTGGCGAACAATGTCGATAATGGAGTTCTGGCTGGCCTCGATTTCGCGCAAGGAAACCTTGGGCAAGTTCTCGATCTCGTCGGCCACAGTCTCAGCCGCGCGTGCGGAAAGTGCGCCGAGCAGGGCACCCTTGAGCGACTCGGTGGCGGCGGACAAGGCCACGGCCAGCTTGCTCGCGTCCACCTCGCGCATGATTGTCTGAAGCGTCTTGGTATCCAGTGTGCCAAGATCATCAAACGTGAACATCTTCATCCGGATGGATCGCACCAGATCCGGGTTGCGTTCGTCGATGTTGTTCAAAATGTCCGCACGATGGTCCTTGCCCATCGCGTTGAGCACAGCGGCGGCGGATTTCTCACCACCGGTCTGGTTCAACGCCCGGCTGACGCGCTCGCCAACTTTGCCGGATAGCACTTCGCCCAGCGTCTCAACCACCTCGATGGGGGTCGATTCCAGCGTGGCCAATTTCTCCACCACCAATTCACGCACGGACTCGGGAAGCGAGATAAGCACCTCCGATCCTTTCTGTGCGGAAAGATAACTGACCACCAATGCAATCGCTTGGGGCTCCTCATCCTTGATCAAGTTACAAATAGCCACCGGGTCCAAGTCGATGATTTGCTGCATGGTCGACACCGATGTGCGCGCGGTGCCCACACGGCCGATAATCTCCGCCGCCTTGAACAAGCCCACCGATTTCTCCAGCACGCGGCGCGTGTAATCCACCGAGCCCGAGACACCCGAGCTGGCGGCAATGGCCATCTCGGTGAACTCCTGAAGCACCCTGCCCTGCTGTTCCTGCGTCAGCATTGGCAGGTTGGCCATCTCCGCGCACACCAACTCGCGCTCGTTATCGTCAAACGACTTGAGCATATTGGCCGCCGTATCCTCGCCCAAGAGGATCATCAACGCCGCCAACTTTTGCGTCGGCGTCATGTCCGGCTCTTCCTGCCTCCTTGGATTTCTTGTTGCTTGCGCCATCTTATATCCTTCCTTGGATTGGTTTTAGACTCCGCCTCCTGCGGAATGATCCTCTTCATCTTCGGAAGCCTGCGTCAGCCATTTGCGGGCCGCACCGCTCATCAACTCGGGCTGGTCTGTCACCATATCGCGCAAGACCTCCAGATTCACGCGCTCCGGCTGCTGCTTGTTGCCTCCGAAGTCCATGATCAGTTTTTGCTTCTGCTGCTGGATGACCTCGACATCTTCCTCCTCCCCTTCATCCAACTCAGCCAAGGCCTTGCGTTTCTCAATCAAGTCCTTCTTGGCCTGACGCAGTTGCTTGATTTGGTCAACCGTCAAGACATCTGGATTCTTCAACTTTTCATCGATCTCTTCCATCGTCAGGGAGGCTCCCTCAAAGCTGATCTCAGCAGCACCCACCGCGGGGCCAGCAACCGCTGCACCCGGCATGCCGATCGCTCCCGGAGCAGCTACCGTTGCCGCAGGCGCCATCATGGCCGCACCCGGAGCCGCCATGGCTACTTCACCCCCCAGCAACTGGCTCACAGGCACACCGGTGGGAATCACCTCTTCCGAACTGCGCTGGACGAGCTTCCAGAAGGCAAACAACGCCACGCCACCTAGGAGAACGTACAACACGCTCATCACAATTTCCCAAATAAGTCCCGAACGCTCATCACTCTCAAGCTGCGCGGCCAGTTGCGTCGCCTGCTCGGTATTAAAAGCCACCTCGTTGACCGCCAAGGCATCCGGCCCAGCTTCTCCATCGCTCAGCCTCAACCCCAGTGCTGTCTGCACCATGTTTGTCAACTGCTCCATCTCCACGTCCGTACGGGCCGCGGGTGTGCCGTCCACAATACGCTGGTTCACGAACACCGCCGCGGCCAACCGCTTCACCCTGCCCGCCATGTGTACAGAATTGGTCTTGTGAAGATTGAAAGGTGCGTAATTCGTCGTGAATTCCGTCTTATTCAGGGAATTGTTCGCCATGTTGGCCGCCGCGTTGGTGGCCGTGTTGATGTTCACCGGTGTGCCGGGCGTCCCCGAGGGCTGCACCGCCGCCGAGCCGGTGTGTTCTGATTTCGAGGTCACTGTCTGCGGAACCGTGTCCACCTTCTGATCGATGCTCGTGCTCTGGGTATGGTCAATCTCCGCATTAATGGTCACGGTCGACTCGCCCGCACCCAACGCGCGATCCAGCATCACCTGTACCTTGTTGGCTAGGTACTTTTCCAAATTCTTTTGTGCCGCAAGACGATTGCCCGACATCGCCGTCACCGAACCTTCGTCATCGTTGCCCGCCAACCGGTTTCCGCCATTGTCCACCACGGTCACGTTATTGTATTTCAGCCCGCGAATCGCATTGGCCACGAAAAAACGGATCGCACTCACCGCCTCCTGATCGAGAATGCCAGCTGCCCGTAGTTTCACGAACACCGAGGCCGTTGGCTTGCGTGTCTCATCCACGATCAACCGTGTCTCGGGCATCGTCACCATAACCCGCGCCGATTCCACCCCGTCAAAAGCCGCCACCGTCTTGGCCAATTCGCCCTGAACCGCGCGCTGCCAGTTCTTGGTCTCCCGAAAAGTCGATTGCCCAATCCCAGGCTTGTCGATCAACGAATAGCCTTCTCCGCCCGAACTGGGAATATCCTGCAACGCCAGTTGCGCCCGCAGTTTGTGCACCATTTCCCGTGGCACCATGACCATGCCACCGCCAACACCCACCTGATATTTCACCCCCTGCTCATCCAGCGCGGAGATCACTTTCCCAGATTCCTCCGCATCCAAGCGCCCGTACAACGGCGCAAAATCCGTGCGACTGGTGAAATAAACCACCGTCGCCAACCCTGCCAAGAGGACCAAGCCAGACAAGGCCACCGAAACCCGCTGGCCCACTCCCAACTGGCCCCAAATCGCGGCCAGTTGTTCTCCCAATGCTCGTAATGCTTCCATGCGTTATCGTCCTTTGTTTTTTAAATTTGTTAAACCTGCATCCTCATCAACTCCTGATAGCCTTCCAGCAATTTGTTGCGGACCTCCACCATCATTTGGAAAGCCACGCCCGCCTCCTCCATGGCGATCATCACGCGGTGCAGGGGAATCTCCTCCCCACTCAACATCCCGTTCACCATCTGGGTGGAGACATTTTGCTTGTCGTTCACCTCATTGACGAACTGCGTCATGATCCGCCCAAACGGACCCTCCGCAGGACGGGCAGCCGCGGGACCGCCCACCGTGGAGGGCATCTCAAGCTGCTTGGCCGCCTCAGCCGCCGCCTGCTGCTGACGATACACATCCGCCAGATTCATCATCGAGGCGGCGTTGAGTTGTACGGGGCTCATGGGGCTTATTTCGGGTCAGGTGTTTTACGCCCTGCCAATGTTCAGCGTCTGCAAGGCCATCGAGCGCGCCGTGCGAATGATCGCCAAGTTGGCTTCCATTGCTCGTGACGACGCAATCAAGTCGGCCATCTCCTCGTGCACGCGCACGTTGGGGTATTTTACAATGCCGTTGTCATCCGCATCCGGATGGCCCGGCTGGTAAATCTCACGAGGTGGCCGCGGGTCGGACATGATTTCAGAAATGCGCACTTTCTGTCCCGCATCGCTCGGGTCCACCCCCAGCTTGCCCTCCAGGTAAGTCTGGAACTGAACCACCTGCCGCTGGTACGGCCCACCCTTCTCCGTACGAGTGGTGTTGGCATTGGCAATATTCTGGCCAATCACCTCCATGCGCGTCTTCTCAGCTTGGAGCGCCGAAGCCGCACTTTCCACACCTGGCATGATTTCAATCATCGTTCACTCTCCAATGTTAAGCCTGCCCACTGATCGCCTTGCGCAGCTTGCTCAGTTTGCCCGTGATCATTTGGGTCTGCAGTTGATGCGCCACCATGTTCTTCTGCATGGACACCAACTCCTTTTCCAACTGCACACTGTTTCCATCGCGGTTTTGTGCCACGGCCTGTTGATCCACCTCAATTCGGGGCTGAATGCTGTTCACATCGCCCGTTTGATTGCTCGCGATGGCCCGTTTCAACTCCATATCAAACGACGAGTTTACGTCGATCCGCTGATAATGCGGCGTCTCGACGTTGGCAATGTTGCTCGATATCGCCTTGTGCCGGAGCACCGTAGCATCGAGCATCTTTTTCACGCCCTCATAGTTTGCGCTGGCAAACAGCCCATCGATCATGCCCCGCGTGCAGCATGCCGCATGCCACACAGAAAAAAGTCCTAAAAATTGATTTTTTAGCCTGTTTTTCTGAATAAACACCCTTGAAAGGCTTCCCAACCCCTGCGAAATGGCATTTTTTTCCCAATCAACCCTTTTCTTCGCCCTGACTTCTTCCTAAATTATAATTTTTTACGCTAAAATCGCAATAAAATTGCTTATTATTGGCGTTTTTATGAGTTGGCCCGGGTCTTGCTGCTACGACGAGGAACAATCGAAATCGCCCGAGCCGCCATGGTTTGGGCACGACAAACGGATTTGAAATGAGGAGTAAATGTGGGCACATCCAGCCTCTGTGGCTGGTGATCGCTTTGGGCGCCATTCCCCATGGCGTCCTGGGTGGGGACACTCCTCCTGTGCCCAGCAACCCTGCCCCGCCGGTGCATCCTTCTACTGCCAGCGCTAACAACGATGCACCGGCACCCTTTTCCATTCTGCCTCAGCCGGCCGGACTTTCGCGCGATGTCATCAAGGGCGCGTGGGAAGGTCAGGCTTGCGAGTGTTTCCAAGTCGGGGAAGCTTGGGAACAGGCAGAAAACTATTCCAAAGCCGCTAAATGGTACCGGCGTGCCGCGGAGCAAGGTTATGCCTTGGCCCAAGCCAATTTGGCCATGCTTTATGAGCATGACCTAGTCCGGCCCGGCAAGGATAACACCCCGTGGCTCATCATTCCTGATGGTCGCAAAGTGGAATCCGCTGATGCCACACTTCTCGATTTTCGTGAGATCGTGGCCGACGAGCTTCGCAGGGCGAAAGCCAGTGGCGACCCTGTTCGCGCGAAACATTTGGCTGACCGCTGGAAACATCTGCAGGCTGACCTAGCAGAGACCATCCACTGGTATCATCAAGCCGCTCGGCAAGGACATGTGGGTGCGCAATACAACCTTGGCCGCATTTACCTCCGCATGGCGCAAAGTCGCCGTCACGAATTCAGTCCCGCACCACCGCCGAAATTCTATCATCTGGGAATACCCGAAAACCTGTTGGCGCAATGGGAAACAGAAGCCAGCCAAAACAATTCCGAAGCCCAATATCAACTAGGTTTGCTCCATTTTCACGGAGCAGCTGGCACTGTGAACCTCAATCGGGCTGCCCGCTTGTGGAAGGCTGCCGCTGACGCCAAACACAATTTGGCTTCACACGCGCTCGCATGGCTTGAAGCCCAGGGCCAAGGCGTCGCGCTCGATACTGGAAACGCAGCGCGGCGATATCGTTCACTGGCCTATCACTTTCTGGAAACCGCCGGCCACGGTGGAGTCCGCGATGCTTGGCTGGCGCTCGGCCATCTGCATTTGGAATTGGCCACGGATCCGCGACGCCAACAACAATACGCCGCCGAGAACGAGGGCGCGGCCTCTGACGCCAAGCCTCCCGTGACGCCCGCGGGCAATCTTGATTATCGTGGCGCCCTGCTGATGTTCGAGCGCGCCGCCGCGCCTTTTAAGCACACGGTTGCCGATCGCAATGCCACGGCCATCGCCGAGAGCTATGGCCTGCCACGTAACTGGCTGGAGGCGGCCAATCCCGGCATTGATCTAAATCATCTTTCCATCGGCACCACCCTGAACATTCCCGGTGCGCCCGAGGCTATGCTCACTCTTGGGCGCATGGCGCTGGAAGGTGCCGGTCAACCGCCCAACCCCGGCAAGGCGGCGGAATGGTTCGCCCGCTCGATCCCCTTCCAACAACCCGATGCTCATTTCCTCCTCGGTTACTTGTACCACAACGGCCTTGGAATCGGGCAAAATCTTCAGCAAGCCCGTGCCCATTACTTGGAGGCGGCGCTGTTAAACCACGGCCGGGCACAATACAATCTTGGTTTGTTGTACTACCAAGGCGCACGCTTGGGAAAAGTTGAACCGGGCGCACCTCCCGCACGGCGGTTTGAACTGAGTTTTAATCCCGCCCACAAGCCAGCGTTGCTGGATTTGCTTCAGGAACTCCAGTTTGTGGATGCATTGTTGATCCGTGCCGGGACAGTCCAGTATGTGCGTGATCTCGTTCAAGGTGGTGAGGTTCTGCTGATTGAATCGCCCAACCGCAACGCACATGCCCTGTACGCCGCACTGCGCAAGGCGTTTCCCTTGGCCGAGTTTGACTGGATGGGCGGAATTGAAATGCCTCGCGACCCATTGCGTCATGCGTATACCTCCTCGACCGATCGCCAACGGTCAAGCAATGAACGCGCCTGGCATTGGTGGCGCTTGGCGGAACTGAATCAACTGGATGAAGCTCGGCGCGGCCGAGAATATCTGGAGAAGTTCATCCAGCCCAAGCAACTCGCCGAAGCCGGGCTAGTGGCCGGACAAATGCGGCAACGGCTGGTGAAGATCACCCAGCCGCGCAAGAGCCGACTGACAGTATTGCCCGAAGTGTTTAAACCCAAGACGTGGGCCGCAGGTTTCATGGTGACGATGGATGGCTACCTGATCACCAGCCAGGATATTGCCTCCATGGGCAAACGATTCCGCATTGTGACGGAAACAGGCGCCAACTTCAAGGCGCGCGTTGTCGATGCGGGGCATTCCTTGAACGGGTTTGCTCTTCTGAAAGTGGATGGCAACCACCGATTCCGTCCCCTGCCCCTAGCATCTTCACGCACGGTCAAGGAGCAGGACGAGGTTTACGTGGTGGGTTTCAAGCCCTTAAAGGACGACCGGGCGGAACCCGAGGCGTGTTCCATTCTCACCCACGTGTTCAGTACGCTCGGGAACCAAGCCGATTCACGTTTCCTTTCACTGACGGACAGTGTGATGGGAGACCGGCTCTTCCTACGCTTTAACAAATACGCCGACACGCGTCGCTCCCTCGTGTTGCCCGGCCATCACGAGGGCCGGGCTTCCGTGCAAAAACGATCGCTCTCGGCAATTGGAGACACCTTGATCGCGAAAAACGAAAATCTCGCTCGGGCGCAATCTTATGGCTACCGATTAGCGGTTGAAATGTGGTATGACTCCGCCACGGGCCAATGGTCCGACACGCCCAACAGCGAGGATGACCTGCATTTCCCAAAGGGCAGGTTTGTGGTGATTGATGGTGAGGTAATCCGCACACCGCCTCCGGTGGACAAGCTTGAGAATGCCGGCCGACCGTTCCTGCGCTTGCTCGCCCCCACTGGCTTGGCGCGCCCGGCTGAAGCAGCTTTGCGACAGGCTTTTTGGGAGTCGGGGCTGACACGGGATTCCTTCCAGCCGGGTCTGCGTGGCATGGCCCTCCTGAATACTGCCGGACAGGCCGTAGCCATTCATTATCCGCCGATGCACCCCGATGCGGACCACGACTACCCGAATTTCAACACCTACGATCGTTATGTCCTGAAAATTGACTCATTGGCGGCCGCATTGCGCCAACGCCCGGGGTTGCGACTGGTTGAGCAGCGGCCCGCGGATCCTTCGGTGTCGCCCAGCTTACGGTTGACGAGCCAGCCGGGCGCGGGCCTGTTATCCTATCGTCCGGGCACATGGACGCCACCCAGTGCCGGCTTTTCCCTCGCGCCCCATATACATCCAGATCCGCTGGTGCGCGTAAATTTAAACGCCTGCAATCTTGCCTTGGAATGCGTCAACTCGCCCATGCTCTCCCGATCGAGGGCGTCGCTGGTCCTAGTTCAGGTTGCGGAATAAGGAGGTTATGAGATACATCATGTCCATGGCAGGCGCAGCGGGATTTGCCCTCGTTTTGGGGCTTGGCCTATGGCGCGGAGTAACGTGGCCCACGGCCCTGTTGGGTGGCTTGCTTGCGGCCGTGGGATTCGGCCTCATGGCGCGCCTCTGGATGGAAATGATTTTAAAGGGACTGGAAGACTCGCTGCTGGCCCGACAAGCCACGGCGCACGAAGCGGCGAAGACCGAAGCAGAAACGGAATTCCCCGCCGCCAAGGAGAAGAAGGACTTCCAGCCTCCTGTTGAGTGATGAATGAACCTTACACAGATCTGGAGCAGCCGGAGTTGGCCGCCGAGGAGCATGAGGTGGAAACGCCGCAACGCGCCCCGGCCGCCCGCGCGGCAAAGGCCTACCAGAAGACATCCCTGACGGAGGCGACGGAAGAGGATCTGCTGCAGAATTATGCCCAGGTGATCAACCAGATGGTACATCGGTTTGCACCACTGGTGCGCGTGGCGGTGGACGTGGATGATTTGCGCAACATTGCGTGCATGGCATTGCTGCAGGCGGCGCATTCGTTTGATGCGAGTCAAGGCGTCCCGTTTGAGGTCTATGCACGGATGCGCATTCGTGGGGCCATCCTGGATGAAATCCGCAAGCAGCAACCGCTTTCCAGGACAGTATATTCGCGCCGCAAGGATTTGGAACGCACCATTGAGGATTTGCGCATTGAGCTGAACCGGCAGCCTTCGGAGGAGGAGATTGCCGCGCGCTTGGGCACAACGGTGCCACAGTATCGCGCCCTGCTGGATCAGCTTCAGCCGGTGATCTTCGTTCCCATCCACCAGATGCTGGAAGGGGATGACGATTTTGGCGCAGTGGGGCATCAGGTCGAGGATTTGAACCAGCGTGATCCCTCCGATCAGACGATTGCGCGTGAGCTGCACGAGATGATCCGGGAGCGCATCTTGGAACTGCCCAAGCAGCACCAGAAGGTTTTGACATTGTTTTATTATGAAGGATTGCGTATGAAAGACATCGCCGAGCTGCTGGGGGTCAGCGAATCGCGGATCTGCCAGATCAACACGGAGGCGGTGCTGTCCCTGCGCTCGTATCTCACCAAAAAGGAGAGGATTTAAACCTGTTTAAGGAATAGGCTCACAAGGAGGTCATTATGTTTGTAATCATTGGATTCGTGCTGCTCATAGGATGTGTTGTTGTCGGCTTTGCCATGGCGGCGGGCGGCGGCCACGGGTTGGGCGAGATGATCGCCAACATGAATTTCGGCGCCATTGGCGGCTTGGTGCATGCCAACGAGTTCATCTCTCTGGGCGGCATGGTCTTTGGCAGCATGATCATCATGGCACCCATCAAGGTCATCAAGGGCGTCTTCGCCCAAGTGCTGGGCACACTCAAGGGCACGCCTTACAGCAAGGAGGATTATGAGGAGCTAATGAAGTGCATGTATGAGCTGTTCCAGCTCGGCCGACGCGGCGGCATGATTGCCCTGGAGGAACACGTGATGAATCCCGAAGGCAGCAGCCTTTTCTCCAAGTATCCAAAATTCCACGGCAACCATCATGCACTGGAGTTCCTATGTGACGCGCTGCGGCCTATTGTCGATGGCCGGCTCAAGCCCGACCAGTTGCCGCCGCTACTCAACAAGTCCCTTCATGTGATGGAAGAAGAGCACCATGAGCCCATCTTCGTAATGCAAAACGTGGGTGATGCCCTGCCTGCCTTCGGCATTGTAGCGGCGGTCTTGGGTATTATTGTGGTTATGATGTACCGCTTGGGCGGTGACACCACTCTGGTGGGTCAAGGCATTGCAACCGCATTGGCGGGAACGTTTTTTGGAATCTTCGGATCCTACTGCGTCATCGCCCCCGTCAAGATCAACTGCGAATTTATTGGACACGCCGAGATGGTTTACATGAAATGCATCAAGGAAGGCGTGTTGAGCTTCGCCAACGGGTTACCACCTCTGGTGGCCTGTGAAGTCGCGCGGCGCGTCCTGACCGAGGATGTCCGTCCATCGGCCGGCGATCTGGAAACCATGCTCAAGACATCGAGCTAAAAAGGAGATTGAACGATGGCAGGTGGAGGAGGTGGAGCATGGAAAGTGGCCTACGCGGACCTCGTGACCGCGATGATGGCCATGTTCCTTGTCCTTTGGATTCTTTCGCAGGACGAAACCGTGAAAGGCGATGTGCAGTTGTATTTTCAAACGCGCTACAACACCCTCACCCAGCAATCCCCCGGCATCATCCCCAACGACGCCATGCGGCTGGTGGAAGCCAAGAAAGACATCTTCGAGCACGCCTCCGTCATCCCATTGGAACAGGTGCGCCGGCTCAACGAGGATCTCGTCAAGGTATTCGTCCAGAACCCCAACGAAATGGACATGAAAACCATGGAAATGCAGATGGATTCGGAAGGGCTGTTGATCAACATTTTAAACAACCCTGACAAACCCATCTTCAAGGAGGGATCCGCCGCCGAACTGACAGAGTATGGCCAGCTGGTTTTCAACAACATATCCTGGACCATCGCCCAGTATGACGACACCCAGGTGGAAATTGAAGGACACACCGCCAACAGTTACCCCGGCGATGTCGACGAAAAATGGGACGCTTCCACCTCGCGTGCTCACAAGGCCCGGGAAATCCTGATGGCCAAGGGGGTCGAGGAACAGCAAGTGCTAAAGGTGGCCGGCTACGCCGACAAACGCCCCCTGCCCCAGCGTCCGCACAACGCGCCCCAGAACAATCGTGTCAGCATCCGAGTTCGCGCCGGATTCGCGCCGGAGGAGGAAGACGGATGAGCAACGATGGCTTTGTCCCGTTTGGAGGCGAAATGGGGGAAGTGAAACCAGCGGCAGATTTCATCGGCTTCGGCAAAACCGAACCTGACACCACCCCGCTTTCCAGCCCAACCGACACCCCGCCGGTCGTTCCCGCCGAGGCAAATGATCCCGCCGGAGCCGTTCGCACCGTTTTGGCCGATCTGGCCGGGGATATCCCGGAAGACACCCTCAACACCGCGGTGCAAACCATCCTCGCCACCGTGCAGGCAGCCCCTTCACGCCTGACCCTGCCCGATCTTAGGCTTCAGGAAATTCCCCCTGTCGAACCCGCCGAAGGCGAGGAAGCCCCCGCGCGGTCCCAACCCGAATTGTCACTGGAGAAAGACGGTGACAAAGTCACACGGATCAAGGTCGACTGCGTCTGCGGAGAAACCATCGTCATGGACTGCGATTATTAACGCAGCCCTCCTCTCTTCCACCCACATTGGCATCCTTATTGCTGTGTAACACCGGGAGAGGTGTACCCTCCTGCCTTGAAGGGTTAATACAATGGAACTGAATGTTGCAGGACTGGCATCGGGCTTCGACTGGAAATCCATGGTCGACCAGATCGCTGAGATCGAGCGCAGCAAACAGAAAGTTCTGCAAACTGATCAGGCGAAGTATAATCTTAAAAAAAGCCTCCTTTCGGCAATCGGCAACAAACTGACATCCTTGGAAGACAAGGCTGAGACATTGTCAAAGACTGATTTATACGACAGCCGCACCGTCAACAGCACAGAAACTCATCTTTCTGCAAGCGCAGATGCGGGCACTGCAAGTGGAGATTATCAGTTTCAGATTTACCAAATGGCAACCGCTGCCAAGCAACTGGGAACTGCTGACATTGGCAACAAACTTGTTAGAACAAATTCTCTGGCGACCGCAGGTTTTTCTACAACCGTAACCGCGGGTGTTTTCACGGTTGACGGCACCCAAATCACAATTGCAACCACAGACACAGTCGATGCCGTGGTCAGCAACATCACGACCAACGTAGCAAATGTAACGGCAACCTATGACAGCGTAAACGATAAATTAACCATTACAAAATCCAGCGGAACGCTTGTACTCGGCGCATCAACAGACACCAGTAATTTCCTCCAAGCCACTCACCTGACAAACAATGGGACAAGCAGCGTCAGCAGCACGCATAAGTTGGGTGGAATCAACTTGGGACACAAGGCAAACGAAGCCACATTCCAAACTGCAGGAACATCTGCTTCGGGAAGTTTCAAAATAAATGGCGTTACCATCAGCTATGATGCCACAGACACAGTGGCAGACATACTGTCAAAAATAAATAGCAGCAGCGCAGGCACGTTCGCCAGCTATGACGCGGTCAACGACCGCTTTAAGTTGACCAACAAAACAGACGGGGACCTGGGCATGACCTTGGAAGATGTTTCCGGCAGCTTCCTCGCAAACAGCGGCATTATCGGCGGATCATTGGAACGCGGAAAAAACCTGATTTATCGGCTAAATGGCGGCAATCCTGTACTCAATCAAGGAAACACCATTACGGAAACCAGCACGGGCATTTCAGGACTCACAGTCAAACCATCCAAAGGATCTGGCGCAAGCATTACCAGCAGCATTAACACAAGCTCCGATCAAGTAACCACACAGTCAGCACACGGCTACAAGACTGGTGAAGCGGTCACTGTGTTTACCCCCGGAACAACTCCCAGCGGCCTGACAGCAAATTCTACCACCTATTATGCGCGTGTCACGGGCAGCAACACGTTCACCCTCCACACCACCGAAAGTGATGCCACCAATAACACCAGCAAGGTGGATATTACAGATACCGGCTCTGGAGATGTCTATTTTCTCGGCACCAACCCTGATGCCGCAACGGTTTCCATTTCAAAGGACGCCTCAAAAATCAAAAAGGCCATTGAATCCTTTGTCACGGAATATAATGACATCCAAAAAACCATCACGGAACAAACCATGATTGCCAGTTCCGCAGATGGGAAAGTGAGCACCTCAACCCTCTCCGACGAACGATTAATTGCTGAAATCGCCGCAAGCCTGAGATCCAAGGTCATGGGTGACGTCGACAGCACTCAAATTACTGGGACAGTAAAGAGACTGGAATCACTGGGATACAAATCAAACGGTTATGACAACACCATTTCCCTAGTCTTTTCGACCACATTGGATACTGCAATCCGGGAAAAGATCGGTGATGTAAAATCATTTTTTTCCACAACAACCTATGGATATGCCAATATAATTGATGATTATTTGGAAACCATCGTAGGCGAGTCAATGGATTCGGGATCTCTTGTAGACCGCACCGACAACCTTGCCAAACTTTCAAAAAATATTGATGAACAAATAGTCAATCTTGAAAAGCAGGTGCAGAGCAACCGAGACAAGATGATTAGGAGCTTTGTTAACATGGAAAAAGCTCAAGCAAAAATAAACCAGCAAATGCAATTTATTATGTCGCGGTTTTCAAATAACAAAAAATAGACCAGCATGAAAACTCATGAATCACCCAATTGGCGGACACGCATACCTGCCCCACAGGCTCTAATTTCACAATTATTGACCAGCCGGCTCTCGGGTGCCGGGGTGATTCTCTTCGCCGGCATGTTACTGTCAGGCTGCGGCCATCTTCGAGATGCCATGGATGGATCAATCCGTGGTCCCTTCTATCAATCTCACAACCATCACTTGGCCAACAATGATTGGCCTGACGAAATCGATGTCGTGGCCGTAATGCCCCTCGCACCCGGTCGTGGCGATCGATGGACAGAACAGGGCGTTGAACTGATGCAGCAAATCCTTACCGAGGAATTGGCACGCTTCGACCTATTCGAGGCCATCACCATCACCCCCGCAAAACTGCATGCGCTGACAGGAACGGAACAGGTTCGGCCGCACGATTTTTTGCCCAACAAATTTCCGACTATCATTGCCGCTCTTGATAAACAACGCACGGACCGCAAGGTGTGCGACGCGGTGTTGTTCTGCGAAATAGATACCTTCCGCCCTTATCCGCCACTGGCGGTGGGTTGGAAATTTCGCCTTTTCAATCTGGAAACCGGGGAGTTGGTCTGGGCGTTCGATGAAGTCTTCAACTCGGGTGACCCGCGCGTAAACAACAGTGTCCGCCGTTATATGCGCACCCAACGCATGACCCACATGGACGTCTTTCGTGACAGTCTGGTGGTGGATTCCCCCCGTGTGTTGGCCCGGTATTCACTGACCGAGGCCTTGGAAACCATGCGCAAAAATGTGCCTAAAGAAATCCCGCAGACTGCCGATGGTAGTGTTAGATAGTAACTGGTTAGCGCTGGTACACTGGATTTCGCCGAGCAGACACCTTGGCAACTACACTAGAAATAGGTTGAATTTTGAAAAAAAACGGGCAAAATACGGAGGTTTGTCATGAAAGAAGTCGGGCTTAACACCAGCGGCCAAGCTCAAGGCGCACAACGGATCGTATCCGCCAAAGCACAGCGCCAAAGTGAAGTAAACTCGGTGGCACCAACCGATTCCATCGAGGCAAACCTCACCCGCACACCTGATTTCTCCATGGTTGAGGAAGATACCGAGGCCCGATTTGACGCGATCAAGGCTCGACTCAGAAATGAAGTCCATTCCGAGCAATATCCCCCTTTGGCCACGATTGATGCCCTTTCCCACTTGATTGCTGGAAACTCCGATGAATCAGATCGTGGGGAAAATTAGCTCTCCCATTCAATATCTATCTATGTAGGCACGAAAATTGCTGAGTCTAGCTGCCTGAGATTATGAGTGCATTAAGGCATGCCCATACATACAAAGCCGCTGCGGTGCATACGGCCACCCCAGGCAGTCTTCTGTTGATGCTTTATGATGGAGCGATCAAGTTCATGCATATTGCCGACAAGGCTTTCGATTGCGAGGATCCTCTGGAATACAACCAAACAATACATAACAATCTGGTTAAGTCCCAAAATATTGTCCGCGAGCTTCGCAGCGCGCTCATCTCCAAAGGGGAAGGGGAGGGGCAGGATTTAGTCAATAACCTCATCGCGCTTTACGACTACTTTGATAGGCGTTTGCAGGAAGCAAATGTGAAGAAAAAACGGGAAATCGTGCATGAAGTCATCGAGCGCATGACGGACCTGCGATCCGCATGGGCCGAATCATACGCCAAGGAAAACGAGAATAAGGAGTCGTCCTTGCAACCGAAAACTTCCGAAAACGGCGGATCCCGCCTTTCCATGATGGGTTGAGACCATGGGGTTCTCACAAGACATGCAAACCCTGACCCCCAGCACTGCCTTGGAGGCGTGGCGACGCTTGTCCGACGCGGAAACCGAGGCCATCAAGAATGGGAATCTGGAAGAGCTTATCCAGTTTCAAGGCCAAAAGGATGACCTTCGCGCTCAAATGGAGCCAATGGATTTCTCTGAGGTAAACCCAAAGTGGGCCAGCGCCTTGATCGCACGCGAGCAGCACAACCATTACCTGCTGCAGGGAAAGATGGAAGAGTTGCAACTACAGTTGAACGAAGAGGGCAGATCCATGGGTAATATCCAAAAGGTCCATCGTGCCTATGGCCACCAGCCGGTCAACGAACGTCAATCAAGACCCATTTGGCATCAAGTCACTTAACGCTTGAGCCCCATAAGACTGGTATATTTTGCCTGTTTTATGAGCGCCATTTTGGCGCTCAAATCGCACAGCAAATAAAAATATCTTCTTTATTCCGGATTATTTGGACTATTTTTCCATAATAATCGACTTTTTTACAAAAACACACGTTCGCCCAATATATAGTGGCATACTAAATGCTGCGTAACGCGCGATGAATGTGATGTTGTACCAAGCCGCCGCAGCGCTGGAAGGCAATTTGTTGCGCCAGCAGGCGATTGCCGAGAATCTCTCGGCGACCTCGGTGCCTGGGTTCAAGAAATCTGAGGTGGGTTTCTCGGCCATTTCACCTGACATGTTCAAGAACCAACTCGACAAGGTGGAGGACAAGTCGCAGTTGCAGTACATGTTTCCTTCCTTTGAGAAGCAAATCAATTTCCAGCAGGGCACACTGGTTTCCACAGGTGTTGACACAGACGTGGCAATTGACGGCCCCGGTTTTTTTGCCGTGCAAGGTCCGGACAACAAGATCCTTTACACCCGCGACGGCACCTTCCGGCCCAATCAGGACGGCTTGCTTGCCACCAAGGAAGGTTATCCGCTCCTCGGTGAAACCGGCACCATTCGAGTGGACCCCGCCATGACCGACCCGGTGACCATTTCGAATACGGGCGACGTAAGCCAAGGCGGAGCGGGATTGGGCCGTCTGCAAGTGGTAAGCTTTAACGACCCAACCCAGTTGCAACGGGTGGCCGCCGGTTACTTTGAACCGGGCAATCAGGCACCACAAGCCGCGGATCTTTCCTCCACGAGCGTAAGGCAGGGATTTTTGGAGGGGGCCAACACTTCTCCCGTCAACGAGATGAGCGAACTGATGACCACACTACGCCACTACGAGGCCAATCAGCGGATCATGCAACTTCAGGACGAACACCTGGGCAAGCTCATCCAGGAATTGAGCAACTCGAACTAGGAGATAAACATGTTACGCGCACTCTACTCATCCGCTTCCGGCATGGAGGCCCAGCAGATGAACCTGGACATTATCGCCAACAACCTGGCGAACGTGAACACCACAGGCTTTAAAAAGAGCAAGATGGAGTTCCAAGACCTGCTCTATCAAACCAAGCGTCAGGCCGGCGCGGAGCAGGGCGCGGGCAACCAGGTACCCACCAGCCTGCAGGTCGGCCATGGCTCACGCCCGGTGGCCACCTCCAAGGTTTTCACCACCGGTGAGATGTCCCAAACCGGCGAACGGCTGGACATCGCCATTCAAGGCAGCGGCTTTTTCAAGGTGCAGCGTCCGGACGGCACCAACGCCTGGACTCGGGATGGTGCGTTCAAGCTCAACAGCACGGGCTCGGTGGTCACCAGCGATGGCCTGCCGGTCTTGAGCTTCGCGGGCATCACCATCGATAGCCAGACGGCGCACATCACCATCGCCGAGACGGGCGAGGTGACAATCCAGCGCGGCAACGAGCTGCCCACACAGGCGGGAACGATCGTCCTGAGCCGCTTTGCCAACCCCGCAGGTCTGCAGAGCATCGGCAACAATTTGTTCGTGGAAACACCGGCCTCGGGCACGGAGGAAACCGGTAATCCCGGAGCAACCGGATTTGGTTCGTTGGCACAAGGATACCTCGAGTTGTCCAACGTGAAAGTCGTGGAGGAAATGGTGAATCTCATCAAGGCCCAACGTGCCTACGAAATCAATTCCAAGGCCATTCAGGCAGCGGATGAGATGATGCAGATGAGTAACCGCCTGCGCGGTTAATTTTAAAACGAAGGAACGATAATGAAACGACTGGGAGGGATCCTGCTGCAATGGACTGCTGCCGCCACGATACTGGCCGCGGCCAAAGCCGAGCCACTGCCGGCCGCCGAGCTGGGCGCCATGCTGAAAAGCGAACTGCGCGCATTGCTGTTGACCAAGGGCAAGCCGGGCGAGCTGGAATTGACCCCCACGCGGCCGTTGCCGGAAATCGAGGTGCCGACGAACAGCGCATTGAAACTGGAAATGATTTATCACCCCGGCGCGCCCATGGCGTACATGCGGGTAAAATTCGCGCTCAGCGCAAATGAGCGGCGGCTGGGCGAATGGACGGTTTATTATCGCACCAAATTGTACCGGGACGTATGGGTGGCAAACGCGCCGGCCCAGACGGGCACATTGTTGAACGAGGTGGAACTACGCCGCGAACGGCGCGACGTGATCAATGTGCGTCAGCCGTTGTGGGATGGCTCCAAGCCCGAGGCACGTCTCAGCCTACGGCAGGGCGTGGCGAGTGGGTCGTTGATTTATGAGCGGATGCTGAAATCCACTCCCGTGGTCAAGCGCGGGCAGGTGGTACAGGCGTTTGTTCAAATCCGCGCGCTTTCCGTGCGGATGAAAGTGGAAGTGCTGGAGGATGGAGCCCCTGGCGAAACCGTACGGATGCGCAACCTGCAAAACAACAAGGTCATTCGTGGAACGGTCATTAATGAAAACTTCATTCGCATCAATCTTTAGCACTGGAACCCTGCTCGCACTGCTGCTGTCCGCCACGCCGGCGGCCGCCGACTCATTGTGGAAACCGGGCATCAGCCGCAACCATGCAACCGACAAGACCGCGCGCTACGTGGGTGATCTTTTGACAGTAGTGGTGTTTGAGAAAAACGTGATCAACAAGTCGGCCAAGACGGAAAATAAGAAATCCAGCTCGGACGATGCAAAGATTGAGAGTTTCCTGTTCGGCACCTCGGCGGGAACAAATTCCGGGAGCCAAGCCCTAAAACACAAGGGTGCCTACCCAGCCATGAAATTTTCGATCAGCAACAGCTTCAAGGGCGAAGGCACGGTGGCCAACAGTGACGATATTTCGGCGACGTTCACGGTGCGCGTAATTGATGTTTTGCCCAATGACAACCTGATCATCGAAGGACTGCGCCGGACATCTTATGCGCGTGAAACCCAAGACGTGATCCTGCGCGGAGTGGTTCGGCGGATCGACATTGCCGGTTCAAACAAGGTGAACAGCAACCAGATCGCAGACCTAAGCCTGCGCTACATCAACACCGGCTCCGTAACCGACGGCCAGCGCAAGGGTTGGTTCAAAAGATTTTGGGACACCGTGAGCCCCTTTTAAGGAATGGAGCGACGCATGAAGAAAACAATTATTGCCAGCCTCGTTCTCGCCCAGTGGTTTTCTGCCCAAGCCGGACCAGCACCCGCGGCTCCTAGCACAGGGCTGGATGCGGCCCAGATTGCCGCGCTGCGCGAGCAGATGTTTGAGGCGCGCCGCACGCGAGGTGTGCGCGTCAAGGACTTGGCCGATGTCAAGGGCGCCCGCCACAATCAATTGGTGGGGTACGGCCTCGTAGTGGGTCTGAACAACACGGGTGACAAGGACACGGTTTACTCCAAGCAATCGATTGCCAACCTGCTGCTCCGTTACGGCATTCGTGTGCCGGGCGCGCCGGATGGAACGGGTGTCTCTTCCAAGAACGTCGCGGCGGTGATGGTGATTGCCGACATTCCTCCGTTTGTCAAAAACGGGGCGAAGATTGACGTGATTGTCTCGGCACTCGGTGATGCCACCACATTGACAGGCGGCGTACTGATCCAGACTCCGCTGCTCGGCGCGGACAACAAGGTTTATGCCGTGGCACAAGGACCGGTAAGCAACAATTCGCTGATGGCGGCCACGGACAATGCAGCCGTGCAGGTCAACCACCCCACCACGGCACAGATTGTTGGCGGTGCCTTGGTCGAGCGTGAGATTCCCGTAACATTGGTGAAGGACAACGCCATTGACTTTATCCTGCGCGAACATGATTTCTCCGACACGGCGCGTCTGGCGGAGGCGATCAACCAGAAGTTCCCGCTGAGCACGCGCGCGGTGGACGGCAACACGGTTCGTGTGGAAATCCCGGAGGATTACCAAGGCGCACACATTGATTTCATCGCACAAGTGCAACAGGTGACACTGGCGCCAGACACGAAGGCGCGCGTGGTCATTAATGAACGCACCGGCACCATCGTAGCCACATCGCCTGTGCGCGTGGCAGCATGCGCAGTGGCGCAGGGCAACGTGGTAATCACCATAGCCAAGGGCGGCAACGTCTCACAGCCTGGCGCGGGGGCCACCGTGGGCTCATCCGTCACGGTTCCCGCGGACACCGTGACGATCACCGAGGAAGGCGGCAATCGCCGGCAACTGGTGCCGTTCCGCGACATGCCCACGGTAGAGGAGGTGGCCACTTCGCTCAACGCCCTGCAGGTCAGTCCGCGTGACATGATGGCGATTTTCCAGGCGCTCAAACAGGCAGGCGCACTAAAAGCCGAGCTTTTAATCAAGTAACAAAAATGGCGGTCCCGATCACATTAAACACGATGAGCCACCACCACACGGCGGTGGAGCATCTGGCGCGCAACCAGCAGATGAATGAGCAGCAGAAGCTCGCTGAGATCGGGCGGCATTTTGAAGCGATCTTGCTCCGGCAATTCCTGGGCGAGGCGACCAAGCCGATGTTTGGCGCGGAAACGCCCGGGATGAATCCGGCGATCAAGGGCATTTATCAGGACATGATGGTACAAACCTTGGCGGATCAAATGAGCAAGACGGGGCAGTTTGGCCTGGCAGAAAGTTTCCAGGCTCAGCTCACCATGCGTTTAAAACCGGCGGACGGAGCCGCCGCGACACAGCCACAGGATAAGGGCAATGAATAACGAGGACATCAACCGATTGATCGAGTCGCTGCGCGAGGAAATGACGCAGTACGGTGAACTGCTGGCTCTCATGCAGGAACAGCAGGAGTTGATCATCAACCGCAAGCCACAGGAACTACTGGCCAATGTGAATGAGGTTAACAAGCAGGTGGCCCGAATTGGCGAGGCACGCAACATACGGGAACAGGCCCGCGTGGCACTGGCACTGCAGATGGGCGCAACGCAAGAGACGACCTTCAAGCAGATGACCGCGCAACTGCCGGCGGAATATCAGCCACTGCTGGAGGCGTTGGTTCAGGAAATCAACACGCTGCTGCAGAACGTGCGCAAGTGGGTGCAGCAGAACCACCTGTTGCTGAAGCGGTCGCTCGATCTGATGCAGGACATTTTGCAAAACGTGTTCCCCACACAGGCGTCGCCAAAGACCTATGGCCGCCAAGGCGCCATCTCGCCGGTGAACCCGCCGCCGAGCTCGTTGTATGAGGGAATCATCTAGGGAATTTTAAGCATGGCTGGAATTGGCTTATTTGGAACGATGGAGATGGCGAGGAACTCGCTCGCGGTGTCACGCACCGCAGCCGAGGTCACCGGTCATAACCTCGCCAATGCGTCCGACCCCAGCTATGCCCGCCAGCGAATCAGGACTGCCGCTGCACCCTCTCTGCTCACTCCCCAAGGACCACAGGGCACGGGTTCATTTGTAAAAGGATTTGAGCAAATTCGCGACACAACACTGGACAAGTATCTCGTCAGCGAAAAGTACTTGACTGGTTACTACAACTCCAAACTTACCACGCTGACCCAGGCGCAGGCACGTCTTGGCCAAGTCTTGGATCGCCAGACAGTTGACCCCAAATCAGGGCAGGCGGGGCAAACTGGCCTGGCAGAGCGCCTCACAGATTTTTTTAATACATTTCAATCTTTAGCCGCCGCACCCACGTCAAATACCGAGAGACGATTGTCAATAGTTAGCGCCCAGGAACTGGCCGACCGCTTCCAACGTGCAAACGAGCGCCTCACATCACTCCGAACGGACATCAACAGCGAAGTCACCAATGCTACCAAGGAGGCAAATCGTCTTCTGGAATCCATCTCTGTGATCAGCCAGCGGATTGGAGCCTCAGAATCTGACGAAACTGGCTCGGCAAACGAATTGCGAGACCAGAGGCAAGCCTGGTTTGAGGAACTCGCGGAGTTCACAAATTTCAACACCACCGAGGACACCGAAGGGAAAATGACGTTGACGATCAGTGGACACATAATGATCAAGGAAGACGGTTTAATTGATCAACTAACCACCACTCAGATAACCAATAACCCCACGGCTGCCCAAACCGGAATGACATACGTCAGCTCCAAAAGCACTGGAGAACTACTGAATGTATCGAGCGGAAAAACAAAAGGCCTGATCGATGCCAGAGATGACACCATTTATACCATACTGAACGAAATAAACAAAGTCGCGGAAAACCTGATAACCGAGGTTAACAATCTGCACGTGACTGGTTATGACTTGGCCGGAAATAATGAAAATACATTAAAGTTTTTCACGGGCACTAACGCATCCGATATCGGCGTCAACCAAACCCTCATTGCAAATCCTCAACGTGTGCAGGCAAGTGCCTATGCAAACGAACCTGGCGACAACACCATCGCCAAGAAAATTGCTAATCTCGCTTCAAAAACAATCACCAACTTAGGAAGTTTAACCTTCAACGAACGCTACAGCAACGCCGTTGCACAATTTGGGCAAGCGATTTCAAATATTGAGACCCACCTCGAAGCCCAAGAGTCTGTAGAACGGCTGCTTTTAAAGCAAAGGGACATGATCAGCGGCGTGTCAATAGACGAGGAGGTGTCGAACCTAATGATCTACCAACGCGCCTTCCAAGCATCCTCGCGCCTGATTACGACGGTGGATTCGCTCTTGGCCGATTTACTTAACATGCAACGTTAAACACTGCTCTTAAACCCGTTATCTCATGCGCATCACCGCCAACAGCTTTCCGATCGACCTGCGCCAGCAATTGGCCAAGTTGATGGACAAGCAGTCCACCCTTCAGTCACGTGCCACAACTGGCCAGCGCATCGAAAACGTCAGCGACGATCCTCGCGCCATGCACAAGGTGCTTGGGTTGCAACAAGAGCAATTACAGCTCTATCAGTACCAAAAGAACGTGACGAATGTCCGCGAAAATGTGGACATTGCATACTCTGCGATCAGCTCCATGAAGAAGGTGTTTGATCGCGCCTCGGAAATCGCCACCCTAGCGGACTCCGCAAAGTCACCCGATACCATCAGGGTTTACAAGCATGAAGTCGATCAACTAATTGAATCCGTCGTTCAAATCGGGAACACCAAGCACCGGAATGTCTATTTGTTCGGCGGAACCAAAAGTTTAACCAAGCCTTTTGCTGAAACCCGAGGATCCGACAACAAGATTGTCTCCGTTGCATATAACGGGAATGAAAAATCAATTGAAATTGATGTCGCTGAAAACAGCACCGTCAACGCGAGTTTTTCCGGCCAAGGTGTCAATGGTGTCCTGAAAAACAACAAGGGGGCAGATTTCATCAAGCACCTGATTGACTTGCGGAACCTATTGGCTTCAGCCACCTCAGAAGATGTCGAGAAAATCAAAACTGTCATTTCCAAGGATCTTCAGGCCGACGAGAACAATTTTATCGAGCAATTCAGCATCATTGGAGCCACCCAGACTCGGCTGGATACTTCCGAGGCCATCGCCAAGGATCGCGCCTTTTCTCTGGAGCCGTTGATTTCCAAGGAGGCGGATGTGGATTTGGCGGAGACTCTGGTGCGCCTCAATGAAATCCAAAATGCCTACACCGCCGCGCTGCAGACCGGCGGAACCTTGCTCAGTACGTCACTTTTGGACTATCTTCGCTAGGAGCCTGAGATGACCGAAATTCAAACCCAAATATCTAGGCGACGGAAAAAGGACTTGGCCGTCATGTTTGTCGTGCTGCTTTTGGCCGGCGGCTTGGCGGCGGCTTGGTCACAGGAAGCCCCCGGCGGGTATCTCGCGCGGGGCCTCGGCGGACTCAAGCTCCACGAGGCGCTGCCACCCAAGCGCCCCACCAAACCCCTGCCGCCGCTTCCGGTGGTCTACAATCCCCAACCGGGACGCTCCGGCTATACCCCAAGGCCGATCACGCAGACGGCCGCCCAGCCAGAGCTTCGCGCCACCGCGCAACCAGCTTACATCGGCCCGGCGCCGGTCATCACGGCCGGCAACCCGGCAGCCAGCAGCCCCATCGTGCCGCAACAGAGCCTGCTCAATCCGCAGACGCTCATCCACATGTTTAAAAAGACCGACAGCAACACCACCATGCTGATCCCGCTGAACTCCGGCCCCTCCCTTTATCAACTGCCCGCGTTCCCCATACGCGGCAAGGCTGAATACATCAGGCAATGAACGGACCCCAACAGCCGCATGGACGTGGCACTGGACTGGCCTGGGTCGGGGCTTGCCTGCTGGCTTTGTACCTAGTCGGACCGCTGTCCGCCGCCGCGCCGGGCAACCCGCTGCAACCCTTTGAACACGGGCTGCAAATGGGTAACCTGCGCCAATCCCTCCCCGGCGAACGACGCGGCATTCATCTTCCTCCCAGCGTGATTTTCATGGCCCGACCGCCGTATCTGGATGCGCAGGATTTGCTGGCGGCGGTCGACATCGCCCTGCTCGGCGGTGCCCGCGTCACCCCAACCACTGGCATTGACTATGCAACCGGCCGCATCACCCTCTTGGGCCACGACGCTGATCCCACCCCACGCCCCCATGTCTTTCGTACCGGTGACAAGGTGGAGGTGATCGCCACCGGATCTGCCCCACGCGGGCTTACCGCCCGCCGCGCCGGGGAAGCCGCGCGCGCCTACTATTTCGTCCGCACGGATGGATCAGACCATTTTTACCTGCACAAACGCGAGGCGGATGCCTACCGCGAACGCCAGACCCTGATCCCTCTCCCGCCCGCCGCACGTCAAGGGGCCAAGCCGGGGATTCTCTATTTTGTGCCAAAGGCTCTTGAACGGCGACGCCCGCCCATCGATGAACTAGCCACCAGCGAACCCGCCTGGGAAGGCATCCTGCGCCAACTCAAGCGTGTTCTGGAAAGCGATGCCACCACTGCCATCAAGCAGGAAGCCAAGGGTACCGCCATGATCAGTCTTGCCCTTCGCGCCCAGATCGAAGGCGACCATGTCGAGGCTCACCGCCTTTGGGACTACTATGCCCGTACTCATTTCAAACTGCCCAATCCTCCCGTCTCCATACCAGAGGTGCTCCTGCTCCAAGCCCGCCTGCACAGGCTGGACAATGAACACCCCAAGGCCCTGGCCAAGTTTTACGATGCGCAAAAATCCCTCCTCGCGCGACCGGCCTCCGATGAGCGCCTCTGGCAATGGCTCAATCTCCAGGCCAAACGCGGCATTGCCGATACACTCTTTCAAGATCAGGGCGGCTTCACCGAGGATACCCGTCAATGGGCGCGCAAAATGGGCGCCGCAGAAATGGAGCGTACTCATCTGGCCAGCGCCGATGCCGCCCGCAATGTCTTTGAAAATGTCGTTAAAACCCGCCGCCCCCACGGGCTGCAAACAGGCAACCGAGTACGCTTGATGCCCATGAACACCACCCACGCCATCGCCGGCATTCGCCGCGAGCTGAGTCTCTATGTAAAAACGGTCGATGACGGGCAAGGCGACAAGTTCATTCTGCTCGACAACCTCGAGGACACCCGCAACCCGTTCCGCCGCCGCGGTCTGTTGCCCAACACCCCCAACACCGGCAAACTCTTTTTCCTCCCCTACAGCGCACCGGCCAGCAAGCTGGTCGAAGCCGCGCGCCCCGATCGCTACACCGATGAACAACTCGGCCAGCGCGTTTATCCCCGCCTCGTCAGGCTCTTCGCCGGCGCCCAGTTGTATGGCCAGCTGGACACGGAGGTGGACGATCTGCAGCGCGTTTTTGGCAATTTAAACAACACCCTTTTCGCGGGGCCACGCGGCATGGATGTGCAGGCTTGGCGTGCCGAATGGCGCCGCTGGAGCACCCTCGGCAGCGGCAAAGCCAATATTGACGCCCTCGCCACCGCGCTCCCGAATTTGTTGAAGACTCCCGCCAAGCTGGAGGCTGACGCCGCTGCAGCCGTCCAAGCCGAACGTGACCAAGTACGCCAGGCCGGGCAGCCCGCCAAGGACGAAAACGCTTGGCAGGTGGTTTTCGACCACATGCACGACATTTTCACCAACAACTCCGTGCCCGTCAGCGGCATTCGGATCGATCTTCCACGCGACGTGCTCACCAAGAAACAGCACGGCCTACGTACTGGCGATCCCGTCCGCTTCAGCGGCCCTCTGCCCATCGCCGATAACGTGAAGGATCTCGACAACTCAAGCATTATGTTTGTCAGGGCCAACACCTTGGATGAATTCTCCCTTCACCCCAGTGCCTCCGAAGCTGCCAATGGCATCAACAACATCGACTTCAACGGCGCCGCCAAGCATCCCTTCGTCACCCTCGTTGGCATTCCCCATCAGGAATCCACCGTGGGCCAAGCCCTCATGAATCTCGCCCAAACCGCCGAGCGTGAGGACGAGTTTGGCGAGGCTCTCCAGTATCTTTCCGAATACATCGCCCGCAACCCAGACAGCCCCATGGTCCCCGAGATTCTTCTCCGCCAAGGCTACCTTTACCGCCTCATGGGACAGCCCGGCCTCGCCACCGAGAAGCTCTATGAGACCATGACCGACGCCATCCGCCTGCGTTCCCGGAACCTACTGAAATACCGCCGTGTCACTCTCATGGCCCAGGCGCAAATTGCCGACCTCCACTATACGGATCTCCGCCAATACGACGATGCCATCAAATATTACGGCCAACTTTTAAACGACCCCGACGAGGAGCTCCACTTGGAAAACACCAAATACAAGCTTATCCGCTGCCTCGTCCGCCGCGCCATGGAGCTGCGCACCCAAGCCGCCGACCCCGCAAAGCGGCGCGACAATCCCCTCCTTGCCGGCCAACACCGCGACCGGCTCACCACTCTCGTGCGCCAAGCCACCCGTTTCCTCGTGGATCATCCCCGCTCCCCCTACCGCGCACAGGTTCGCTACCTGCGCGCCCAAGCCTATGAGAAACTTGGCGATGAGAAAAATGCGGACAAGGATTACCGTACCCTGATCGAGACCCCCGACAGCGAAGACCCCTCGGAAAGCAGCCGCTGGAATTTCTGGAAAACAAAGGCTGCCTTGGACTTGGCCGACCGCATGTTCGACCGTAAGAGCTATGCCGATGCCGTTCGCGTTTATCCCGTGCTGCTCCCCCACAATCCCACACTCGACGCCCACCTGCGTATCCAGCAGCAGATCGCCCTTTGCCAAAGCCATCTCGGCAACCTGCTGGAGGAAACCGCTGCCTGGGAACGCATCGGCCAACTTTGGCGTCAGCAACAACAACGGCTAAAGGATCAACAGGACATCCTCACGGTCCTCGAACAACAAGCCGAAGACCTTAAGGATGCCGAGCTGGCCGCCCAGTTGGAACGCATCGAGCAGCAAAAGAAAATCATCGGGGAAACCCGCGCCACCCTGACTCCACGGCTGGAACTCATCCAACACATGGCCGGCGCCCGCCTGCGCGCCCTCCATTTCCGCAAACAATTTGTCTCGCCAGCGGCCCCTGCACCCAACACCGTGGCCAACACCCAGCAGCCATGACAGAACAACCCGCCCAACCCAATCTGGAGCAACTCGCCGGCGAACTGCGCGCCCATCTCGACCTGTGCAACAACATCCTCGCCACCGTCCAGCACGAGCATCAGCAGCTCAAGGGCGGCGATGTCAAGGACCTGAAGACCCTCTTTCAACATCGCAACGGCACCCTGGAGCAACTCACCGTCGCCCAGCAGAAAATGTTTTCACACAAGGCCGCCTGGATGCAGCTCACGCCCGCGGAACGCGAGGCCCACCCGGAAATCGCCGGCTTGATCCGTAAAAACCTGGACCTCATCATGAAGATCGTCCTGCTTGACCGTGAAAACGAGAAACTCCTGCTGCAAAACAAGCTCGTGCCATCCAGCCACCTGCCCCCGGCCGGCCGCCAAAACCCCAGCCTCGTCGCCCAGCGCTATCAGGCCAACCACTGATCTTTAATGTCCGTCGAGAAAGTCATCATCGTTGCCAAGGAGGAGTTCCTGCGAAAGAACGTGGGCCAATTCCTCCGCCGCATGCGCATCGACTGCGCCGAGGTCGGCACAATTCAGGAAGCCCACGACTACCTTGGCCGCGGCAACTTCGACCTCATGCTGCTAGACGACGAACTCCCCGACGGCAGCGGCATGGAGTTCCTTCAGGAAGTCAACCTCCGCCCCTCCAAGCCCCTCGTCGTCCTCATGGGCGATACCGTCGACACTGGTGTCACCGCCACCAAGGAAGGCGCCCACGACTACCTGTTAAAACCCTTCTCCAACGAGCAGATTCAAATCCTCGTCAAGAAAGCCGAGCAATTCGCCCAGGTTGTCAACGTCAACCAGTACCTTGCCCAGTCCGATGCCGAGGACACCGAGAACGAAATCCTCGGCGACTGCACCGCCACCAACCAGATGCGTACGATGATCCGCCGCGTCGCCCAGACTCAGGCCACCGTGCTCATCCAAGGCGAAAACGGCACTGGCAAGGAACTCGTCGCCCGCGCCCTCCACAACCAGTCCCCGCGCAAGGCCGGCCCCTTCATCAAGCTCAACTGCGCCGCCATGCCCGAAAACCTCGTCGAGAGCGAACTCTTCGGCCACGAGAAGGGCAGCTTCACCGGCGCCACCAACAAGCGCGAAGGCCGCTTCGAGCTCGCCCACGGCGGCACCATCCTCCTCGATGAGATCAGTGAAATGCCTCTGCCCCTACAGGCCAAGCTCCTGCGCGTCCTGCAGGAACGCGAATTTGAACGCGTCGGCGGCAACCGCACCGTCAAGGTCGACGTCCGCGTCATCGCCGCCACCAACCGCAAGCTTGAGGAAAGCGTCGACAGACAGGAATTCCGTCAAGACCTCTACTTTCGCCTCAACGTCGTGCCCATCCACGTCCCGCCCCTGCGCGACCGCACCGGCGACATCCGGCTCCTAGCCGAGGCCTTCACCCAGCGCTTCACCCGCAAACACGGCGTCCCCGTGCAAGGCCTCTCCGATGCCAGCCTCACTGCCCTCGACACCCACAACTGGCCCGGCAACATCCGCGAACTCCAGAACGTGATTGAGCGCGCCGTCATCCTCTGCAGCGATGATGGCCTCATCAACCCCGATCAACTTGGCCTCAACGGCCCCGCCGCCCCCAGCCCCGCCCCCAGCCTTTCCGACACCCCTCCCCCTGCTGCCGCCAACGGCGCTGTCCAAACTTTGGCCGAAGTTGAGAAACAACATATCCTGGCCATCCTCCGCGAACACAACTACAACCGCACCCAGGCCGCCAAGGCCCTCGACATCAACATTCGTACCCTCCGCAACAAACTCAACGAGTACAAGTCCGCCGGCGAAACCGTCGACAACTAGGAGAAAGCCATGCAAACCACCGCCCTTAATTCAAACGGGAAAAAAGCGCCTTCAAAAAAGTCTCGCACGGAAGCAAACGACCCCCTCCAATTGGTTGCCCAGCATCCGCAAGACACCTTTAGAATCTTAAAAAAATCCCTCAGGGACATCCGGAAAAACAGATTCGACAATCCGCTAAAGCTCCTCTCTGGCATTCTAGATTCAGACCCGGACAACGTGGATGCCTTGCATCTGCTTGGACAAATCAACATTAAGTCGGGATATCTTAAGAAAGCCGAAGAACACCTCCAGCAGGCACACCGATTACTTCCAGACAACATAGTCATCAACAAATCACTGGGACACCTATACCACTCCCTAAATATTTATAAAAAAGCCGCTCCCCACTTCCAGAAGATTTATGAAGTCGACCAGAATGACCTCTCAGCCCTGGTTCGCTTGGCACAATGCTTCTACTTTCTCGGGGCCAATGATGCAGCCATGTCGGTCACGAGGGAGTTGATCAATAAAGAAGATGCCAAGCCATATTTGACAAAAGAAAAAAGGCGCACTCTTGACAACCTTCTTTGCAATACAATAGCCGAGTCCAGGCACTTCTATGACTCGAGCAGGGCCGACGTTGAACGGCTTTTTTTACTCGACCACATTGATCACCTTAAACTTTCCCCAGCGGCGACGCTACACCTGAAAAATGAATTGAGCGTTCACGACGCAAATACAACTGACCCAGACTTGGACGGGCTGAATAAGAACGAACTCCTCCATTCCCTGCTCACAAAATCAGTTGTTCATGATGCCGACTTTGAAAACTGGCTAATCCAGGTGAGGCGCAGCCTGCTGGACAGATTTTTGACGAAAAACAACCTGTCGGGATGCGAGCAACTTGCCTACTCAATGGCGGTTCATAATTTCTTCAATGAATATGTCTATGTGACAACACCCGAAGAGCTGGAATTGGTGGAACAACTCTGCAAATCCCTTGGCCAACATTCGATGCATCACGCGCTTCTCACAATCGCCCTATACAAGCCCATTCATCAAGTTGCCGAGGCTCATGACTATGCTGATAGCCTTAAGAACGATCAAAGTTCCGTCGCCAAGTTGATCAAACTCACCCTTTGCGACATTGTAGAGGAGAAGAAGATCGCAAGTGAAATCCCCGCTCTGAACGCCATAGAAGACAAGGTTTCCCGGGCAGTCCAGAAACAATACGAGAACAACCCCTATCCTCGATGGCTGAAGATTCCCCATCACGCGGAGCATCCCTACATTTCAATCATTCACAATGTAGACCCTTACTTTAAACCCACCGCCTGCCTCCAACGGCGCCCTCTCAACATGCTTGTGGCCGGCTGCGGCACAGGGAAACATCCGATTACGCGGGCAATACAGGTGGAAGGCGCCCAGGTTTTGGCCATCGATATTAGCCGCTCCAGCCTTTCCTACGGCAAAAGAATGGCGAATAAGCTGAATGTCAAAAACGTAAAATTCAGGCAGTCTGATATTTTGAACTTGGCGAGCCTGGACAGAAAATTTCCCGTGATCGAATGTGTCGGCGTTCTCCACCACATGGAAAACCCTGAGCGAGGCTGGGAAGTCCTACGCGGCTTGCTTGAGCCCGGGGGCGTCATGAGAATCGGCCTCTACAGCAAATTGGCCAGGCGTCACATCATCGAGATTCGAGAACATATTGCCAAAAACAAGATTGAGCCCACCGGGGAGAACATCAAGTCCTACAGGCGCAAATTGTTAAACAACGAGCTCCCCTTGGAAGCAGGCCTCTTTACCCGCTCTTCGGATTTTAATTCCACGAGTGGATGCCGGGATCTTCTTTTCCATGTCCAGGAACATCAGTTCACGTGTGACCGGATTAAGAATGCACTCAACAATCTAGACCTTCGGTTTTTGGGCATGGATATACCGAGACAGGACTCATCGACACAATTCAAAGCTGAATATCCGGAACATTCAGACCAATACAATCTGGATCATTACGATGAATTTGAAAGAAAGTGGCCCAACACTTTTGCTGGTATGTACCAGTTTTTCTGCACGACCACTTGAGGGCGACCGTGATTGCCCCCATTGATTTATTCAGAAACAAAAAACAGGGCCGGCCCTTTTCGAGCCGGCCCTTTTGACTCCTGTTGCCCAGCTTCCTCGTTCGGGAGCAAATGGCTTAAGAGCTATAGGATGTTTGTAGTTATTGGGATTAGGACAACAGCATCAGCGCTGATTGCGGCATCATGTTGGCTTGAGCCAGCATGGCCGTGCCGCTTTGCACCAGAATCTGCTGCTTAGCGAATTCCGCCGATTCAGTGGCGACATCGACATCAGCGATCCGGCTGTTTGCAGCACCGAGGTTCTCCCCATAAACCGCCAACTGCTGATCCACCATGGTCAGACGCGAGATATTCGCGCCCACATTGGCCCGGGCCGTTGCCAAGTTTTGGATATGGGTGCTGATGTTATCCACGTACGACGCCGCATTACTGGCC
>CEVA01101244.1_pt1 | contig 57387 bp, 83 predicted proteins | sample 361521 | NCBI WGS metagenome assembly CEVA01 (sample SAMEA2622823, study PRJEB7988) | marine metagenome | isolation source: saline water (ENVO:00002010), including | reverse complement strand
CTTATTGTCAAAGATAAAAGTTTTTTATTCATAATTATGTTGTCCCTTGTCTTATTACGTTCTCCTATATATATATTTATCACTTATTTTTATATTTTTAAAATATTTAAAACAATTTTTACATTTTTATTTAATATTTAAAAAAAATATTGGTTTATTTTTCTTAATATATTACAATACAAAAACTTCTTGGTCGGCTTGTACTTCCACTGATCCTAGAGGTTACGATCATAGGATACACGCCAATTTATTTTGGCGTTTTTTTTGTGAAAAATTGATATAAAAAAAAGCCGAAAACTCGTTTCGACTTGTTTTTTTCTTTGTTCCACTTTATTTCAACGATAATTCTTCGTCTTTCTCCAAACCATCATTACAGATTTCCAATATTTCAGAATTTGAAATAACACCTATTGATTTTTTCGTTTTTTGCAAACTTTCTCTCAACAATTGAATTCTACGATCAGTTTTTTTACAATTTCCAGAGCAAGCTTTCTTAGTTTTCGTTGCGTTATCTTTCATTCTTGCAATTGATTTAGAAAATCGTTCCAATTCTTTTTCTGTCGGCATATTACCACTTTTTAAATTTTCAATAAAATCAAGTGATGCTGCTGATATGTTCTCTACTGCTTGACCCAATGATTTATTAATTTCTATCAAATGATTCTCTTCTATTTTTACTGTAGGAATTTCATTTATTTGACCCATCTTAATCTCCTCTTATTAAAATATTGCTAATGATTATATCAAATCATTGTTTTATTTGAAAGTTTTATTTTTTTGTTAAAAAACTATTGTGTAAAATGTAAACTTTATATATAATATTCTTACTTAATCAATGATTTATAGGAGGCAATTTTAAAAATGAACATTTCACTATCAAAAGCTAACAAAACATTAAAAAAACTTCTTAAAGTTGTTTATTTTCTAATGATTGTCTTAACTGCTTTGTGTTATGCACTTAATACATTAGCTCTTGTAAATCAAAAGGAAGCCCTTATTGCTTGGTTTTTAGGATTCTTTATCCTTTTTGTTGCTGAATCAGAAGTTAAACATAAATATTGCCCTAAAAGAAAAATTAGCGTGGGATAGTTAAAATAAAAAACCGTAGTGAGTTCTACGGTTTTTTTATAGTCCATTTCTGCTTACTGAGCTTCTGTTGTCTCTACTTGAACTTCTTGATCTTGCTTGTCTTTGTCTTCGACTTCTACGGTCGTTATCATAATCACCAGAGCTATTAGAATTAACATTATATGGATATGGATCTTCAAAAAATGCTTTGCAACCTTTTGTGTCTATTTCGTTTCTTCCACTATTCTTATATTTTGTATAGTTAAAACGACGACCTCCATTTTCTAATTGCTCATATAGGTCATGACCAACAGAAGAAAGTCTAGCAAATTCACTTGGTTCTTTCTTTTTAAAACTAAGTAAAGATATAATCTTATTTATCAATAACATAATAAATACCTATTTATTTGAATTAACCTATTTTATCAATTTTTGGATAAAAAATCAACAATGAAGTTTTGTTGTATTTTGTTTTTTGTTTTGATATAATTATTCTATGTTAAAACGGTAAGCAAAAAAATTAAGGTTGTTAAAATGAAACTTAATATCCATTTATACGAAAGAGACACAATTGTTAAAACAGAAATTGTTAAGATTGAAGAACTTGGTCAAAGTGTGTTAAATACAGTTAGCGAGTTTCTACCTTTTGGCGATAAAGCAGTTAAGCTTCAGCTTGATAAGACTCGTTTCCTAGAAGACTTGGTTTTCGATTTTGAAAAAGAGACTCAAAACAATCAAGAATTTGTAGATGCTGCAAAATTCAAAGAAATGATTGTGACAACGAACACAGAACATGTTGTTCCGTTGAAAGATTTTCCTTATTCTATTTGTATTGAATCTTCTCTATGATATGATTATTTATATAACCTTTTTATTGGAGGAATAAACTATGGCTATGCATTATTTTTCAATTTCAGAAGCTAAACAAGTTGCACTAGAAATGGCAGAATCAGAAATCGCAAAAGGGACTTCTGTATCAGAACAATTGTTTCTTGATATTTCAAATGACGTTGGTGCTTGCGATAAAGATTCTCAGGCGATTCTTCAACATCTTCATAACGCACTTGATTAAATTGTAATAATCTCTTATCAAATCATTTTAATTATTTTTACAATAAAAAACACACTTAAAAAAAAGAGCATTTATGTTCTTTTTTTTGTTTAATTTCTTGAAATATTACCGTTAGTGTAATACAATAATGATGTTGAACATTCAACATCGGACGGAGAGTTGTATTATGGGAAAAAATAGACAAAAAGTTGGTTCTATCGTTTTAATCATTTTTATGTTAGTTGGCACTTATTTTCTTTTCGAATTTATCGCCTCTACAATGCAATAACTCTTGTTTTTTTTCTTTTTTTTTGATAATATTTCCATTACTTATTAAGAACACGTAAAGGTATTAAAATGTCTTTAAAAATCGAAATACTTGACCACTCTGAAATCAATGAAAACAGTATTCGTGTTGCCACTTCTGGAACTAGTCACTGTAATCTAGAACGTGTATTAATGCCAACCATTGAAGAAGTTTGCAAGAAACACAGAGAAATGACAAAACTTGCCAAAAAAATTGGTGTTAAAATCATTCGTAAGTATCAAACATTATCTATTATGAAAAATATTTACGATGAAGCTAAATATGAACTAGATATATATAATGAATTATTTAGCGAATTATCCCAATATTGGAAAGAAAGAGTTGTTGACGGACACATTGTTTGTGAAGTCAAAGAAGAGTTGAATACTGCTTACGATAAGCGTAATCAAATTGATGGCTTGTTTCATAGAAACACAAAACTTAGTGAGTATTTGGAAAAAAATCATAGGATTGATGAAATGATTCGTTGTATTAAAGATAAAGAACAAGAAATGAAAAGAAATAATGCAGAATCTTGCAGTTTAAAGCTTTATTATTAAAACAAAAAGCCAGTTCTTCTGGCTTTTTTCTTTTTTTATGATATAATATTTCAATTGAAATTTTAAATTAAGGATTTTTTAATGAAAAAAGCACTTATTCTTGCAGAAGGCGTCTATTTTTCTTGTAAACAAATTTATCTGGATATTGAAGATATTAGATCCATTGAAAAGCTTCCTGAGTATGAAAACGAAGCTGCTCTTTCGATTATTAGAACCAATCAAAAAAGCTATGATTCATCAGATCATGAATTGAATATTTTATCAGCTATGTCTATTGCTGCAGATCTTGCAACAAAAGAAAACAGATTAGTTGTTGTTAGTGCAAAAACATTGAAAGAAGTGCCACTTTTAACTGGCAAAGAAGACCACGATTTGATAAAATAAGTATTATTAAAAAAGAAAACGAAGGTCTATTATGATTGCTCAAGCTATTTTAAAAAAACTACCAGAAACAGAACGAGTTGAGTTCGCAAAAACCATTTTTCAAAGTATTGAGAATGTTCGAGAACGAATTGAAAACAAGAGACGAGAAGCTTTCAGTGCTTCTATTTCAGTGACTTCTAGCTTACCTGAAAAGATTGAAGCTAAAAAGAAAAATAAAGATTTAGAATTCCATTCTAAATTATTATTAAATATTCGTAACATGTGTATCAGTGTAGAAGAACCACTTGGATCTTTTACTGATATTATTCGTGATAAAGAGCCAAAAGAACTTGTTGATATGATGGACATTGCACTTCGTCAAATCGACGAGCTTATTCATCCACTCAATGAAGACGTTTTATCTAGTACTGGCGAATATCAAAAAGAATTCATTCAATCAGAAGCATTAAACTATCTTTTGAAAGTCGAAATTTCAAAAAATATTTATATGAATTAATCAAGCATTAAAAAAGTGTCCATTCGGACACTTTTTTTATTTACTAAAAGAAAATATAACAATATTGAATACAATTCCATGTATAATAAAAAAATGCCATTTGAATGACATTTTTTGTTTTTAAAGAATTAAACACATTTGTAATATAAAACTAAAATATGATGATTAGGATGCCAAGGCGGTTGAACAGATTGTAAATAATGACCTGTCTCTCCTACCGTACACTCTTTTGTTCTTTCATTTCCTGTCAATACTTTGCCAGGAGTGGAACAATAACCATTTGTTTGATTACAATGTGTTCCTGTTTGCTCCCAATTGCCTTTTGGAACTTCGTTAGTTTTTATTTTACACAACTCAAAATATGTAAATTTATCCATACCTTTTCTTTCGCTTGAAATATACTTACCTTTTTTATATGCAGGATCATTTGCTGCTTTCATTCTACCATTTACAACAATAAATTCGTTCAATTCTTTATGAGGACCACCTTTTTCTATTTCTAAGAAATGATTCGTCGAAGAATAAGAACAATCTGTATTCGTTGATACATCATTTACACAAACCTCATGTTCCACTCTTTGTATTCCATTAGAATAACTATTATCTCTTAAACGACCTACGCTATATTTTTTGCCGTTCTTGACAAGTGTACCAGTCGGTCTAATACCAGAACCACTATCATAGAAAGGACCTATGTCTGATAATATATACCAAGAACTTGTTCCAGCATTTGTTGTTGTATCAAGTTCATGAACGAACTTATTTCCAGAGTTATAATAACATTGATTAACTTCTCCCTCACCGCCTGTAGGTTTAGTTCCTATTTTTTCTCTTTCTTGTAGAACAGCAACGACTCTTTCTATTGTTTCCCTCATAAATAATTCTTTGGGGCGACCGTCTTCCCATACTTTATATGTTGTTTCTGTCCTAATCTGGTTCCTAGAACACTCTCTTGATTGAGTAAATGTCACTCCTTTCGGTTTAGAAGAAGCTTCTGGCAGCCATAATGAACATGCGTAAATATCATCTTTATTCACCCAAGAACTATACTCTACTTTTAATGTAAAACCTACATTTGGTTGATCTGTTCCTCCACCACTTGTTTCTCCATTAGGTGTTATTTTCGATAAATCAGTACGTGCGTCACCCAAATCTTTATTTATATTACCGAATTCACCTACTGGAGCAGACATCCCCGTAGTTCCCGTCATACTAGTTGCTATATTTACATTACTGCCTACATTTATAACATTATTTGTTACTCCATTTGTTACTGTTAAGCTTGAAAAGTTTGTTTCATCTTTAAAAACAGTATCTTTATTTACAGTTAATGTTCCTTTTATTCTAGTATCTTTTAATGATATAGGTTTTAAAAACTCTGAATTTCCTTTTACTGTTAAATCTCCACCTATTGATAAATCTGATTCAAAGTTTAATACTCCGTCTATGTTTGTTTCATTAAAAACAACTTCTCCATTGAAAATTGTTGCACCCATGTTTTTCAAATTATTTTGTATTATTAATTCTTCTGCCTTTGTTGAATCCGATACAATACTTTCAAAAGTCGCAGTGTTTATATTTAGATTTGTTACTTCCAAATTATAAATTTCACCATTTTTTGAATATAATTCTTTTGCCAATAATGTTTCTGACATTATCTTATCCACTACTTGAATAACTTCTGTATCTGATCCTGTTGGTGATTGCAATATTCCACAAGGAACTTCGTCGGAAGATTCATTTATTTTTCCAGAAACTTTTTCATATTTTTTACATTTTTTGTCTAAAATTATATTTCTAAACGTTCCATTTTCTGCTGCCACTTCAACTAATAATGGACTGCCTTCATATATTCCTATTCCACAATCTACTTCTGCTAAACTCCAAACTCCTGTAAATTCTGTTTTTGTGTTCGTCCACTTTTGACATTTCATTGGAGATTGACCTTTTGTTTCGACAAAACTTAGGTGAGAATTAACCATTGAATTACTGCCGTCTATTTTTAAGTATTCAAAGCCACCAGACCTATTTAAAGAAAGTTTGAAAGCACAATCCGTTGGTGCTGCCGAACATTCTTGTAAAGATATATTTTCATTTTTTGAAATAGAGTGCAAATCAAAATTATGAATACCAGATATTTCTTTTTTTGAATCTGATTTAAATGTGTTTACTGCATATTTTATATTTTTTATATTTTCTCTAAAAGCTTCTTCATCTTCGAATGATAAATATAGATTAAAATCTTTTATGTAATTTTTATCGTCAGGAGCAAGCGTTGTATAATCTGTTACAAGCTCTGCACTCATTAACACGCCATTTTCAGGTCTATTATTAAATAAATTACACGGTATTAGAACTCTATCTCTTTCGGTATTTAAACTTGGTTTCCAAGTTCCACTAGAACAAGCAGTATTATTCTCAGAGGTTAATTCTTTCTGAATTAATTCTTTATTAATTTCTGATAATGAATTCCAACTTGTTGTATTCCATAATGTTACGTCATATCCGTCAATTGCAATTCTATGATCTACGGCATAAACAATTTTAATTGCGTCATGAATTAAATTTACCGTTAAATCTTTTTCTGTTTCTTCTGTATTTTTTACTATTACGCCTGTTATGGCTGCACCACCAACTGTTAATGCTAACAATGATTCCACTAAAGAAATCCCTTTATTTTTAAGCCTCATCATTATTTATCCTTTCTTCCTCTGTTGATTATTTCTACTGACAAAATAGGTTTTTCTTCTGTCCCAAAAGCACTTTGAGTTTCTATTACATTTATAACTCTGGATATTTCTTCCTTTTTTTCGAGTTTTCTGTTGAATCTGCCATCTACACGATACCAGTTCCCGTATGTTTTTATTGTTTTTTCTTGTTTTTGAGCACAAGTTCTTCTTTGTGTGAATTCACTTCCTTTTGCTCTTTCAGATCTTGAAGGTGTCCAACTACTACAATTATAATAAGAACCAACATTCTTCCAATTTCCTGATTCTTCTTCATAACCATTAACAAATTCCATCTCTGATATTTTTTTGTCAATCATCGTTAGTTCATTTGTTATGTTATCAAAATCACCCGTAGGAGCTTTCATTAACGTTTTTGACTTAGCTGTATTTGTGCTTATTTGATCTGAATTTAAAGTTGAACTATTTATGTTTTCACTATTGAAATTTCCTAATATTTTAGTGTTTGATAGTGTTGCAACTGAATTAACTGTTAGATCTCCATCTATTGTTACATGGTGTAAATTAATTTCACCATTAAAAATAACGTTGCCATCAACTCTTAAATCTTTTTCAATTGTGAGATTTTTATCTACACCAACGGTTTTATTGAACTCCACTTGGTCTTTAAACTCTACTAAATTATTAAATGTGTTATTTCCATTAACAATCATTTCTGTTGCCACTTCAACTGTCTTTGCATTTAATGTTGTTGCAACCAAATCAGTTGTATTTAACGTTACACCTGTCAATATATCTGAATTTAATGTATTTATAAAACCTTTTTCCACAAAAACGTCATTAATTAAAGCAGTTGTTGCGATTGTGTTTTCTACAACTTGAATGATTTCAGAACCGTCTTTTGATTTCATTATTCCACAAGGTGTAGTCGTTCCTGAGTCTACTTCAACTTTATTTCCGTTTAATTTCAAAAGATTACATTTTTTATCAAGAAGAATTGTTCTAAAATTACCGTTTTCTGCAAGTACGTCCACTGTTACAGGTGTTTTTTCATAAATTCCTATACCACAATCAAGAGAATTAGATTCTTTTTGTAATTCCCAATATTTAGACCCATCGCTTGGATTTGTCTTTTCAATCCAATGAAGGCATTGCCTTGGGCTTATACTTGTTGTGTTCTCTATAAAATCTAAATGATTATTTATTATAGAATTATTTCCGTCTACTCTTATTTTTTCATTTCCTCCTGAAATATCATAAGTAAATCTAAAAGCACATTCCAATGGTGAATTAATACATTCCGAAGAACTTAATTCGTTTCCTGAACTAAGTTTTACAATCGTCAAAGAATGCTGACCTGTTATTTCTTGATATTCATTTCTTTTATAATTGTTTAATGCATATTTCATATCTTGATAGTTTTCTAAGAAAGCTTCTTCATCATCAAATGATATTGTTAAATCAAATCTATCAATAAATCCCGTTAATGCATCTTTTGATAACGAGGCTTTATATTTTAAATCTTTTATTGGTCTTGATTCCCACAAATTACATTCTAATAATGTTATTTCTCTTTCTTTTATAATTCTTGGGTCCCAACCACCACCAGAACACGTATTTAAATTTCTAGAAGTTAACTCTTTTTTTATCAAATTCTTATGTATTAAATCTATATTATCCCAACTTGTAGAACCCCAATTTGTTGTTTCATATCCATCAATTGCTATTCTATGGTCTACTGCATAAACAATACTCATTGCATCATGCATTAAATTTAAAGTTTTATTCTCTTTCGCTTTTTCTTTTTCATTTACAATAAAACCAGTTGCTACTGTTCCTGCAACACTTAAAGCGATTAATGACTCAACTAAAGTTAATCCTTTTTTATTTCTATTCAAAATATTCTCCAGCATGTAACATTTAATTAAAGTTATAACATTTTTTTTAACAAATTCAACAGTGATAAAACGAATTTTATTTAAATAAAAGAATAAAAAAAAGCATTTGCTCTAAAAGTAAATGCTTTTTTGATTTTTTAACTAATTTAACGACTTATTGACATTCAAATCTTGCCTTTTGACATACTGGATTACCACCTGATTGTCCTGCTGATACCCATATTGTTCTTGTTGCACCTATTGGACTACAAGAGCCTGATAACCAAGAACCTGTACAACCATATTTCATTGAACCATAATCCTGATAAACCTTTTTCCAATTACCTGAAATTTGTTTTGTTCCATAGGCTGTTCTTGTTGAAGTTACATTAATTGTTCTATGATCAGTTATTTCAGTCCCTGGAACTGGTGTTTTACTACCGTCACTCCATATATAATAATCTTGTGTCGTTCTTACTTGGTTTTGTTTACAAGTTCTGCTTTGAGTAAACGCTTGCCCTTGCGGAACTGTTGAAGTACTTGGAGACCACGAAGAGCAACTATAAGTTGAACCACTGTTTGTCCACTGAGCTTTATTTATATTACCTTCTTCTTCGTCAACAACATAAACCATTCCATTTATTTTGTTATTAATATCAACAATATCTTTATTAATATTATCAAAATTACCAACGGGAGCCTTCATCAACGTATCAGAAATTGCTTTGTTATTACTATGTATTATTCCTGTTGCTTCTGTTTTGTCTTTTACTACCAATTCTTTTTCAGAAGTATAATTATTCTCAACTGTTACATTCGATTCAAATGTTGTATTTTTATTTATTATTAGATTTCCATCTATTATTACATTATTTAGATCTAATGGTGTATTTGAAATTAAACTACCATCAACATTAATGTCCCCTTCAACGTTAATGCTTTTTTCTACATCAAAATCTTGTTTAAACTCTACTTCTTCTTTAAACTTAGCTAAATCATTAAATTCAGATTTTCCTTTTACCGTTAATGTATCCATTACATTAACCACTTCTGCATTTATTGTTTCTGTTGTTAATGTTTTCACATCTTCTATTGAAACTGTTGTCAACTCTTCTATCTCCGCTTTCTGGATATAGCCTTTATCTACATACATTTCATTAAGAATACCTACATTTGCTATTGTGTCATCAACAACTTGAACAATCTCTGTTTCTATACCATTTTGACTTTTTACTATTCCACAAGGTGTATTTCCGTCATCGATTACTTTATCATTTGAATCTAACTTTAATGAATTACAATTTTTATCTAACAATATACTTTGGAAAGTTCCATTCTCTACTGATAAATCTACCATTACTGGATTTCCTTCATACAACCCAATTCCACAATCTACTTTTTTACTTAAATCAAGAGTCCATATACCAGAACCATCTCTTTTGCTATTGACCCAACGTAAACATTTTTTAGGTGAAGAACCTACTGTATCTATGAAACTTAATGTATCGTCAATTATTGAATTGTTTCCGTCAACTCTAATAAACTCATTGCCACCGTTTCTATTAAAATTAAAATAAAGAGAACAATCAGATATATTTTCAATGCATTTCATCGAATTAATTTGATTATTAGAAGATAAAGATTTTAATCCATAAGTATGTTCGCCTGATATATTAGTTTTACCTTTTTTGTAATTTACTAATCCAAATTTTAGATTTTGATAGTAATCTTTAAAAGCGTCTTCATCTTTGAAAGATATTCTCAGCTCAAATTCTTCAACAAAATCATTGCTATCTTTTGTTAACCAAGATTTAAAGCTTAAATCATTATATTTTGTGTTTTTAAAGGTATCACAAGGTATTAATTGAATGTCAGTATCTGTTAATCCCGTAGGATTCCACTTACCACTATCACAAGTAGAATTATCTTTTGAAGTTAGTTCTTCTAATATCAAATCTTTGTAAATACTGTCTAAATTATTCCAATTTGTTTTTTTCCAAACACTTCCGCTATAACCTTCTATCGCAAGTTTGTGATCTACAGCCATTAATAAAGACATAGAATTATGAACTATATTTTGTGCTGTTTCTTTTTCTGTATCTTTTATCTTTTCATTAATTATTAATGTTGAAGTAGCTCCAAACACTGACAAGCCTATTAAAGCTTCAATCATTGTTAAACCTACTTTTTTTGTAAGTCCTTTTTTCATTGCTTGAATTCCTTTTTTGCTATTTTTATTTTTGTCTTATTATATTTTTTTATGTTTATAATTTAACATTTATTTCTTTTAAAACAATTATAATCAAATACAAATATTTTTTTTACTTTAAACTATTATATTTTTTTAAGAAAAAAGTATTGTTATTTTTTTTATTTTTGGTAAATTATGATAAAAAAAGGACATGCCTATGAGATTGTTAAATCCAAATTTTTGTAACCCATATACTAAAGAATCACCTTTTCACGAAACATTTGAAAGACTTCTTCAGAAGGTAAGAAAAATACCAGACAGTTTACTTGATAACCAAATGAAAAAACAACAAGCTATATTTGATGACCCAAAATCAGATGGGTTAGCTCAATACAATGCAGAAGAAATCACATACGCAATTATAATGGTTAAAGGCGAAAGAAATCCAGAATACCTAGAACAATATCGACCAGAACTAGATATCGGTAAAATATTGGAGTCTATTCTCCCTGAAATTCCTTCTCACAACACTTATGATAAAAATAGTGAAATGGGTAAGCTTTTTGAAAAAGACGTTTCTAATTTAACCCTAGAAGATTCTGATGATTTAAAACTATCCCTTGCTAAACTTGTTGAAGAATATGAAGGGAACAAATTAAGTCCAACAGAACAAATGAAACTTATATGGAAAATACAAACAACTAAAGTTGCGATTAAAACTATTGGATGAAAAAAAGACCGATCATTCGGTCTTTTTTGTTTATGAGCCAATTATTAATTCGAGTCCTTCTTTTATATTTGTTTTATTTTCAAGTGTATTACCACCTTCAATAACAGCAAAATTATTTTTTATTGTTATTATATTCATTCCATGAGCGTTTAATAAGTCTTCCATTGTTTTTTTGTTTATTGATTTTATTTTAGACGATAAAAATCTTTGTCTATTATTTATATGTAGGTTAATTTTAGCGTCCTCTTGATTTATTGGTTTAGTATAAATTAACTCAACTTTCCTTCTAAAACCATTTAAAGCAAGGTTTAAACATTTCAAGATTTCTTTCTTATTGTATATATTTAAATCTTTTTCAATAAAAGCCAAATAATATATCCGATCTTGTTCTTTGTATTCTATTATTTCGATATTTTGACCTAATATTTTCAACCCTGAACAACCGAAATAAGAAGTGCTAACGTCAAAACCTCTATCTCTTATTTTTTTCTTATCAATAAATGTTCGAAAATTTTCAAAAATATATTTAAAGGTATAATCTTTTGTTGTAATATTAAAACTTGGATTATTACTTTTTCCACCGCCAAAAACGAATGAATAATTTAAATCTTTATTTGTGATTTTAATATCTTCTTTATTTATTGATACGGTGTATTTCCCAAATTTTTTACATACATTTTGGAAAACTACAATTTCTTTTAATCTCTCATTCCTTTTATAAACCAAATAAGTATTGTTTTTATTTTGAACATAAGTTTCATCATCTGTTCTATTCAATAGAATGTCAGGGATCAATATCCCAAACCTTTCCCTATCTTCTCTTTCGTTTATTTCATAAGCTTCCGAATGACTAACTTTTAAATTTTCTGAAAGAAATTTTTCTATTAACTCTATCTTTTTGCAATAGCTTTTAAATACTTCTAAATCATTATCATTGAAATCTTTTACATTCTTAGTCAACACAATTGATAAAAGGTCTTCTAGATATTTGAAATCAAGATTACTTTTAAACCATTTTATTTGCTCAAGTTCTTCTTCTTTTTGTTTTATAAAGTCTGTTAAATCAAACATATTACACTCTTAATTCTAATTCCAAGGATTCTTTGATATTTTCCATATTTAACTCAAATTCTTTAAATATTCCTTTTTTCCCGATAATAAAATAAGTTTCATTTTTTAAACGAAAGTCATAAAGGTTTAAATATGTAGAGAAAACTTTTTTAAATATCTCTATTTGTTTTGGATCTGTCCATTTCTTATTCATTTTTAATTTTTCATTTAATTTTAATCGTTCAAAATAATCTGTCATTTCCAAATGCTTATTTATATAAACCCCTGCTTCTAACGAATAGAACGTTGTGTTGTGATTACACATTTTTTCATACAAACCTTCGTTTTCATATTCATAAACGACAATTTTCTTCAATGATTTATTTCCTGTAAGTACAAACGATTCTGACGCCACTCCAACTCTTTCTTGCTTAATCGGGAACTTAACCCAAGAATATTCTTTTCTATTCAATAAATATTGTATTGAATTAGCAGAATCAAGGCACTCTTTTTTGTTTATAATTGTCCTTAAACCATGTTTATTTATTTTTCTAATTACCCCATTTGATTGAACAACAATACTTGAGTCAGAAGCATATAGATTATAAAAATTGCCTTTATGTTTTATATGAAAAAATAGACCTACTCCGTCCAATACAATCGTTGTATTTTCGTCATACTTTATTTTTATCGTTGAAATCATATTATAGTCTTTTATGTAGAACAAAAATACATTTTCATGTCTATAATAATGAGTTTTTAGCTCCCCTTTTCTAAAAGATTGTTCAGGAAATAAATCAATTTCTTCATTTTCAGTTACTGGATATTTAACAGTTTTTAACTTCTCCAAAAGTTTTTTTAGATTTAACTTGTTTTTATTTATTATTGAAAAGTGAGATTCTTCTAAACTCTTACCTGCCAAAATAGATTTGACTATTTTTAAAGGAAATATATTTTTCTGTATTTCTGACAATACATCTGTTATTTCTTTATTTTTTAATTCACTCATTTATTTAATTTCCTAAAAGCAATTCAATATTTTCAAATAATGTTTCTGAATCTAAAAACAATTCATAACTGCCACCCGAAACGATAGCCAAATCAGAAGCATATTCTGTTGTTTCCAAACCCAAAGCTTTCAACCCTTTTTTTAACTCTTTAATATTTTCTCTATTTTCTTTTTCTTCAAGTATCTCTTCCTTAGACAACAGTGCAGAATAATGTGTATTATATGAGCTTAAAACTGATCTTATTCTAAATACTGTATTTCTATTTTTTATTATATTGAAAAATGGTTCTTCTGACCAAAAAACTTTATATTCTTTTCCGTTTCTTGCATTTTTTAATTTGAAGAATTTACATTCTAATGGTTGCCCAGAAATCACAGACACATCAAAAGCAGTTACATTTTCACATTCCGTAGTTAATGATTTTTTATTGTTGATAATTTCAAAGTCTTCTAATCCTTTATAATAATTAAAATCATTGGTTTTCAATAGTATTTCAACTTTATCTTTATACTTATCATTCATCTCACTTTTATCTGCAATAGATAATGTATTTGTTCTTTTTTTTGTGTTATATAGACCTAATCTATAAACTCCTACTGCTTCCGTGTATTTTAATATAATATGACTGTATTTCTTTACTATGGAATTTAAAATATAAGTATCATTCTTTTTATTAGACAGCTTTTTTACAACAATATACACACCGTCTTTTTCAAAATATAAAAGTTCTTGTTCTGTCATTAAGTTAAACACGTTTTTAAAAACTACTTCATTTTCAACTTCAGTGATTCTTTTTAGTTTTACATAATGTGTTTTTAATAACTCATTGAAATATACTGCTCTTTTTAAACCAAAAATAGGTTTACTTTTAGATACAAATCTTGCAAAAGCTTCTTTTGATTCTTTTGACGGAATTTTATCTTTTAAGAATTCTTTTAATAAATCGTCTAACTGTAAAAAATCAATATCTATGTTTAGTAAAGAACCTAATGATTCTTGAATCTTTTTGGCTTCTAACCATTTTTTATGTAACGCTTCGTTTAAAGGCATATTCTATCTCTTTTATATAATCTCTCTCATTATATCAAAAAAATATTTGTCATTCAATCTGTTTTTTGCTTTAATATAAGTAGACCCATTGGAGATTTGTATGTTTTTTGAAAGTGATTCATTTATTTATGAGAATATTCCATTCTATGGAATATTAGGCGGGATTTTGTCTGTTTTTTTTTTAATTTTTACTATATATTGGGTCATTAGTGAATTGTTTATAGATTAAGCCTACCTATGTCAAATTCACCGACCTGAAGTAAGATGCTTGGATTAAAATAAATTATTTTAAGTATTTTATTTTTATTTGTTTTTTGATATAATTAGCCCTTCTTAAAGTACATAGGGCAAAAAATGTTAGAAACATTGAAAAAAATTAAAGGCAAACAAATCATTTCTGAAAAAGAAGCAGAAAGAATCATTCAATCACTTTCTTTTGGAAATGTTTCATTTATCAATTATAAAACTGCTGGTTTAATTACTGGATTTCATGTTGAGGTTGTTCCATTAAATCACAATGATAAAAAACTTATTTTAGATCAAAGATTGGAAAGTTTTAAATCAAAGATGGAAGCCTATCATGAAGATTTAAAAAAATATGAACTTAAAGTTTCAGAACTTTCCAAAGACGCTGTCTTTAATTGGATTGCACCATTAACGCCTCCTGTTGTTCCTAACTTCGAATTTGTTGTTGATATGTCTGAATGTCCAAGAACTTTAGTTCTAACTCCAATTCCAGAAGGACGATACCTTAGTAAAAACCATGAAGCTCTTCCTTTCGGTATTTTAAAATTCAATGATATGATTAAAAAGATTTCTGAATATCAAGTTTTTAATGTCGAACTTCGTGGAAAAAGACCTAATCAAAAAGAAAATGATGAGCGTGAATTAATGAAGAAGTATGAGCCTGTATTTAAACATCAAGGTCATGTTTTTCGTGCTTGGCAAGAAATTTTAATTGATTATCAACTTGGTGAGAACTCTTACTCTTTCCATGAAATGTTGAAAGATTATGCTCACTTTATTGGTTATCTTGTTGAGTATAGAAAACTTGCAAATAAGCATTTAAAAAGTGAACAGCGACTTATGGAAATTTACAACGAAATTTTTTCTGAATTTAATCCAGAAAACGATTGGTTTGAATTTTCGCTTAAAGAAGCAATTCTTGTTTCTGCTACTGATACTGACTTTAACCTACCAGAAGATTTGTCTGAAATTAAAAAAACATTTTGGACACAAGTTAAAGACTCTTCAAAAGAAGCAAAAAAATATTTTATTTAAAAAAACAAAAAGCCCTTTCCAAAGGGCTTTTTTCTTTTCTTTTTCTTAGGCTTTTGATATAATAACCTTATTGATTTAAATAAGAGAGCAAACCATGTTTATTGTAAAAAATGTTGATACCAATGAAGTTATTGAAATCTCCCCTTCTCAAATCATAAGCCTACGAACTGTAAAAGATGATAAATCTATTGTTCGCATTCGTGGTTCTCGTGGTGGTCTTAATAAAAGCATGTTTACTATTGAAAAAGACGTAGAATCTATTTGTAATGAGATTAAAAAACTTGAAGGCAATGTTGATAAATTAGGTAAATTTCATTTTTGGAATGATTCTACTTACACAATTCCTACATTTTCTCTTTTACGAGAAGATTGTGGGACTCCACATAAAGAGTTCTGTTTAGTTTGTGGTAACTTCCGTCAAGTTTATCACACTCAACGTTGTGGTTGTCGTGTAGAACGAAACTTTGAAGGTAAAATTAAAAATAACTCTATTTCTGCACAAATGATTAAAATCGATGAAGATAGCGAAATGGATTTGAAATATGATAAGTTTGGCTACTTTGTAAAGACTGGTTCTGTTAAAAACATTACATTTAGCAATGACGAAGAATCTATTGCTTATGGTTTTGTCACTATTAATAAAGAAAAAGTAGAAGTTTCTTCATATTGTTTTGACGACAATAAATTATCTGAAAAAGTTGGTGTTTGGTATCTGAAAGAGGACGAAAAATAATGAGCATTGAGTCAAAAATCTTAATTATCCTTAGCTTGTTTGTATTTAACTTTATTGGTATTTTTTCTGGATCAAACTTTTTCCAAGAAAGCACTGTAAATACCGAAGTTGAATCTTTATTTGCCTTTGTTATGGCAGCAGCATTAACTTTCGCAGAGTTGTTTTTCTGGCAACTTTCGGAAAAGGAAAAAGCCCGAAGTTTAAATAATAGTTGATTTTTAATACTAGGTTAAGTATAGTTTACTTAACCTATTTTTTAAGAGGCTACAATTATGGTAAAACAAGCAATAAAAAAACTTCCCGAAGATTTTGTTTATTCTTTTTTTAACTATGTTTTCGGTGCTATTACTGGACTTATATCTCTTTACTTGGGCGTGGTTATTGCTTCAACTAATGCTGAGTTTGGACTATTAGAGTTTGTTTTATTTATTTTTAATGTTGTAGTCTTTTACTTTACTTTCAAAATGCACACTAATTTTGGCGGTTTATTTGCCTTAATTATCCAAACAATGCGAAAATAAGTGCATATCATTGATCAGTTAATTTTGTATGATATAATTTTGAAAAAAATTGGAGTATATCAATGGATGAATTAGAAAAATATTTAATTTCTGTTTGTAAGGACAACCTTGCATTCAAAAATTTATTACAACGAACGACAACCGAAAATCAAAAACTAACAGAAAACTATGTTAATGGTCATAATTACAATCATGACGAAATTAAATCCATTTTTTCTGTTATAGATTTTGACCTCGTAGAGCGGGTTCGAAACAACAAAACAAAAACTATTCAAGATCTAGAAAAAGAACTTGAAATCTCTGTTGAAAATGAAGAACTTGAAGGTTTGATTGAAATGGTTTTTCAAGATCAACTTAACGAACAAGATATTGACCTAAGCATTTTGGAGCTTTAATATGACACCAGTACCGCAAATTGAAATCAAAGAAAATGTCATTGCACTAATGATTAAAGAAAAAATGAACACAGAACTTTCTAAATCAGATATCTTAGAAGTAATGCATTACTATAGTCCTGCTTGGAGCCGTATTTGCTCACCACATGACTTAAACAATCTTTCAGAACAACATATGCTCTCTGAGATTAACAAAGCCTTGCGTGTTTTAAAACTTAATGAATATTCTACTTATCAATCTTATGAAACTGATTATCAACTTTATCTTGACAAATGGCTAGACACTCACGGATCTCATCTCGTTAATATGGACGGCACATATTACAGTATTAAGATGGAAGAATCTTAAATAAAACATTGCCTCTTTTGAATGATTTGGTTATAATTAGTTAAACTTCAAAGAGGCTTTTTTATGATTATTGTTTTATTTGGAAAACCAACTTGCGGTAAAGGAACTATCTCAAAAATGTTAGAAAAAGATGGCTACTTTGTTCTCGGTGGCAGTGACGTTTTGCGTGAAAACAGTCGAACAAAAACAGCCAAATATTACAATGAGGCACAACATGCTCTAACGACAGGCATCCTAATCTCTTCTGAATTACTTAATAAAATGATGACTGAAAAAATCTCTACTATTGATAACCCTAATATTGTTGTTGAGGGTTATCCTCGAAAAATCAAACAAGCTGAACATTTATTGACTCTATTCCCACCAGAGAAAATACGAGCTTTTTATTTAGAAGTATCTGACGAAGAAGTTGAAGAACGTATTATTAATCGATTAGTATGTCGAGATTGTTCTGCTCCATTTAGTCGTAAAGAACCTATGCAGTCTAAAAAAGAAGGTGTTTGCGATCATTGTGGTGGTGAGCTTTATCAAAGAATTGACGACACTGCAGAAACAATTAAAGTTCGATTAAATGAATTTAATGTAAAAACTCTTCCTGTGCTTGAATACTTAAAAGAACACATCGATATCATTGATATTCCTGACCTTAGTTCCCAAGAACAATATGAATTTATCTTAAAAAACCTTTAAATTAAAACCGCATTAGCGGTTTTTTTATAGCTTTATTCTCTTCTATTTGCTATAATATTCTTAATTTAAATTTTAGAGATTCTTACTATGCGTAAAAAAGATAATTCCGATATTGAGATTGATTTTTCTATTACTTCCAAAAAAGACAAAACTTCAATTACTGATGAAGACTTGAAAGATTTCAAAAAACCTATTCAAGCATTTGTTGAAGATATTCCAGATGAAGAAGTTCGTGAAATTGGGAAAAGTCTTACAGACATTATTAAAGAACCAGAACTTACTGATCAAGAAATTATAGATATTTGGAAGGAGTAACTATGGCTATTAAGTCATTTATTGAAAACGATTTAGGTAAAACGCCTTTTTCTTATATTTTCTCGACAAAAGATCGAAGTAACCTTGAAATTTACTTCAAACTGAAAGATAAATATGAGTATCGATTCCAAAATGAAGAATTTGAAGAACTTAAAACAAAGATTTTAAATGAGTTCGGTTCTTACGATCTTGTTATTATCCCAGAAACAAAAGGTCGATACTTAAAAATCATTGCCGAATCTTTGAGCCATAATGTCATTTCTGTCTCTAAACGTTGTAAAACCGATATCTTAGCAGACTTAGAACAACAGAAAATGATGAAAAACGAAAGACAAAGCCTATTTAATGTGCTTGAAAATATGGACGTTATTCAAATCAACAAAATTAAAGGAAACCAAAGAAAACGTTTTAGAGACATTCTCTTTGAAAAGTTGGATTTTACAGAATGGAATGATAAAAAAGTTCTTCTTTTAGATGATTCTGTTTTTAGTGGTGAAACTCTTATTGCACTTAAAGAATCTATTAATATTGACTGTGAAATAAAAGTTATTTTTAGTAAATTTTAAACAAATCTTAAGAATATACAATTACTTAGTTGACATTTGCTATTAAGTTGCTATAATTTATTCAAATTAAATAAAACAAGGTTTTTAAAATGAGTAGATACGAATCTGATAAACGAACTGGTAGTGCCATTATTATTGATCACAAAACGGATAAAGTAGTTCAAACATTTGAACTCGAAGACTATGATGGTAATGTTGAAAAGATGCACTCTGCTTGTGACAATGCAAAGGCAGAATTTTTAATCAAAGAGCGTAAAGAAGCAACTCAGGAATAAGAACCAATTAATCATTGGAGATAAATATGGATAGCAAAGCAAAAGTTAATAATGTTCAAGAAGAAAGACTTCATGACGGTTTTTTTAAAGTCGATAAGGTCGTTTTTGATCAAACGAAACATAGTGGAGAAAAATTAGAAGGTGTCATTCGAGAGGTTTTCAAACGAGATCCTGTCGTTTTTCTTTCTCTTTTTGACCCTAACACAAAGATGCACTTGGTTGTGGAACAAGTTCGAATTGGCGCAATTGTTTCAGACGTCACTGACAATCCTCTAGTATTAGAACCAATTGCAGGTATTATTGATAAAGGCGAAACTCCTCTTGAAGCTGCGGTTCGTGAAGCAAAAGAAGAAACTGGCGTTAATGTTGACATTGATTCAATCAAGATTATTCAGGAAGGTTTCACAAGCCCAGGCGGTTCTTCTGAATATGGTTATTTTGCTACTGGATTGTTTAGCTCTACCGAATACACACCACAAGACGGTGGCGTTGAAGGGGAGCAAGAAGACATTAGAAGTCATTTAATATCTCATGAAGACGCAATGAAAATGGTTTGCAGTGGAGAAATGAATTCAATGAGTGCTGCTTTTGGTATTTTCTGGCATAATATCAATAGTTTTTAAAGTATTTGAAATTAAATATAAAAAGCTACTTCTTGTAGCTTTTTTTTATTGCAATCCTTCTTTTTCTTTTATATAATTACCCTATCTAAACAAGTTGAAGGTTTAAAAAATGTCTAAAATAAAATCAGATTTCAATAACATTTCACGATACACTAAAACACATACAGACAACTTTAAACGTCGAATTCAAAGAATTGAAGAACGAAACTTAACAATAGAAGAAAAGTACGAAGCTCTTTTAAAAATTTCTAACAAACAGCAAAAATTTATTGAAGAAATGATTGAAGATCAAGACGCTTTGTTTACTCACGTTCAAGCCATTAAAGATTATAGAGAACTTGGAATGCGTGGGCTTGCTTTTGTTGTAAGTGGTCATGAAATGTGTGGCATTTTTGATCGAGTTAAATATATTTTCAAAAACACTGAATCTTTGAAGCATATGCAAAAAGACATTGATCGCTTAGAAGAAGTTCTTGTAGGTCAATTTGCTCGTGTTAAACCTAATATGGGTGGTCGTTCAGATATTTCTGGTAAAGAAATTATTAGTCATTTCGATTCTTTATTTAAGAACAGATCTAAAAAGACTATCACTTATTCAAACAACTTTGCAGAGGCGGTGCTTAGAGATCATGGAGCTACTGTTTTAAAAAATTATGCCGCACTTACGATTATTTCTAATGTTGTTCATAATGCCATGTATTTCTCTGACGAAGTTGAGATTAAATTAGTTGACGATAAAATTATCATCTCCGATAACGGTGACGGTGTTAATGAGAAAGACGTAAATAAATTATTTAACATTGGCTTTACTACAAAAGGATCTCGTGGTCATGGCATTGGTCTTTATATGTGTCGTGAAATGGCAAGAGAATCACTTTGTGACTTATACTTTGATAAAAGCAATAAATACACTGAATTGAAAGGAGCTTCTTTTGTTTTTGATTTAAACCCAGAAGAATAATTCTTGTTTATTTTTTAAGTTATGTTATTCTCCTTTCTTAAATGGATTAAAAGAAAGGAGAAAAAAATGAAACCATTAAATAAATTTTTTATCAATGCCCTATATGACTGGGTTATCGAAAGTAATGGTGTTCCTTATATTGAAGTAAATGTAAAAGCACTAGGCGTTATTATCCCTCCTCAGTTTCACGAACAAGACAAAATAATTTTCAACATTTCTATGGATGCTGCTCCTAATTTAAATGTTAGTGATGACGGAGTTTCTTTTTCTGCTCGATTTGGTGGAAAATCAGAAGACATATTTCTTCCGCTTCACTCTATCCTTTCTCTCTTTGATAACGAGACTAAATCAGGTATGCAATTGCCACCTATGGAGCCACCTGTCACTGAAGATCCTAAACAGGATAAAGATGATAAACCGAAAGACAATCCATTCAGTATTGTAAAATAATCAAATATAAGCAACTTTTCAAGTTGCTTTTTTTATGTCGTTTGTTTTATAATATTTGTATCTTTTAAAAATGAGAACTTTATTATGTCAAAAACTGTCAAAAAAAATCTTAAAGAAATTTGTTTTTTTGTATTCTTTGGTGGATGTATTGCTTATTTTATAATTTTATTCTTTAGTCCTAATATTGTTCGAGAAGAGATCCTTCAAGCCAAGTATTATGTCCCTGACGGTGACGGTGGCATCGAACTTATCAATTTGACAGTTGGGTGCAATAACGATGATGCTGTTCTTATGGTTCATGAGAAAAACTCAATCTTTTCCTTTGGTTCTGTAACAAAAATAGGGGAACGACGTTTTTTTGAATTCACTTCTTGTGAGCGTTTTGAAAAAGAAGTCAAACATTACGGATCTATCAATAATTTCCTTGCGTTTCAAGAATACACTCAAGATAATACTAAGCATTTAACTACTAACAATGGTATTATTACACTTTATAAAAATAAAGGATTGGCGATATCTACTTCTTTATGGTGTGTTGACGAAAGACCCTTTTATATTATTTCTCCTGTGTATAGTCAGTCTATAAATCCACAACATGGTTATATTGAAGGAAAATGTGAAGACATATTAAAAGAAATTAATTAACTTTCCTTAAAAAGTAACAAAGCCTCCAAGCGGAGGCTTTTTTCTGCTGAGTAACTTAATACGTCATGGAGGCGGGAGCAGTTCCGATTTTCTCCACCGAATCTTAAAATTTTATAATATTTTTTTTATTTTGTCAATTTCTTTTTTTTAATAATAATCTTAATATTTAATTGATTTAATCCTATCATTTTTGTATAATACTTCTATTGATTAACACACTCTTTAAAGGATTTTTATGAAATTTTTAGAAAGCGAGACAATTGAGATTAAAAGCATACCAGATTTTCGTATTTGCGTTCTCGGTGGAAACAAAAAAGGATACCTTGGTTATTTCACTAAAGATAACTTTTTCTTGATCACAAAGAAAGGTGACGAAATTCCTTTTGCCAAAAATCAAGTCGTCTTTCTTAAAATCACTGAATTTTCTTATAGTGAAATTAGTGAGGCTATGCAAAAATACAATGAAGAGTGGTTAAAAAATTTTAAAGCAGAGCTTGTTGAAAAACGCCCTAAATACACGGCAGCAATTCTTACTAGACAAAGTGCTATGGAACTACACTATGCAGTAATGAAACTTATCCCAGAAGGATGGGTTATTCATTGTCATCATATGACAACCAATCTAGGGGGAGCTGTTCCAGAAATTAAAAAACATATGGGCAACCGTATTAAACTAAAAATTATAGGTATTGCTGTTTCTTATGAGCATAAAGTTATGGCTGTAAAAGTAGAACACGATATTTATAGCAAGAATAAAACGAAACATATCACTATTGCTGTTGATAAAAAAAATGGTGGTCAAGCAGTAAACTCCAATGACATCAGTTACTACACAATGATAGAGCCATTAATCATTGAAGCGGTTGTTGATACCGTTCTTAACAACGGTGAAACCTTGCTTGGCAGCGAACAATACAAAGCCTAAGACATTAGGCTTTTCAATATTTTACTTTACAAGGAAAAACAATGCGAAATCTCTATGAAGCTACTAAATTCTCTGTTGACTCAATTTATGTTCAATGTCAAATTGATGATCTTGTGAATATTACTAAAAGTAAATCTCATAATAAAGAAAACGAAAACGGCAAAAGATTCATTTTGGTTAACAATGAGTCTTTTGATATGCTTTTTGAAATGACAGAAGAAGACAAACGAGAAGGTTGTAACGCTCATTATTACAAGCTTAAATCATTTGATTATTTTAAAAAAGTGATCAAAGATGATTCTAAAGTCATTCTTCTTTGTTCTATGCCTAACAACAATACTTATCGTCAAGGTAGTGTCTGTGAAGTCGTTGGTTCAAAAAACTTTGATGAATATGAACTGCGATTAAATGACCGAACTGAATCTATTGTTACCTCTCGTGAAAATTTTATGGTAATTTAAAATACATTAAAATAAGTTAAAATACATTAAGCCCGTTTCTACGGGCTTTTTTATTGCTTATTTCTTTTGAGTTTGATAAAATAATACAAACAAAGTAAATAAAAGAGAAATTCAATGGAACTAAGAGAGATAACAGAAAAAGATATCGAAACACAGGTTGAATTTTTGTTCAAAGCTCTTTGGCAATCCGATGACGAAGAACGATACGATATCAATGTAATGCAAGATGTTTATGCCGCAAAATACTATGAAAATTGGAACACAGGAAAAGAAGATATCGGATATTTTCTTGTCGAAAATAATCAAATTATTGGAATGGTTCAAAGTAGAATCAAACGATCTTCCACCTTGCGCTACGCTGAACTACCAGAAGTTGTCATTGCCATCTCAGACAACCATCATGGCAAAGGCTATGGTAAAAAATTAATGAAATTTATTATTTCAAAAACAAAAATGAGAGGTGTTAGGCTAGGTGTCCACCCTAAAAATGTCATTGCTCAAAAACTTTATAAAAAACTAGGGTTTGAGTGCTATCAGATTACCGATGATGGATTCCAGCAACTCGTATTTTTAAAAAAATAACCCTTTAAATACAAAGCTTCCTTCCGAGAAGCTTTTTTGCTATAATATCGACAATTAATTTAAAGAGATTTTTTATGAATTACATTTGTCCAATTAGTAATCTTATTATTAAACCAAAACAATTGGTAAAGTTTATTTTCTTACGTTCTGTTGAAGGTGATTTTAATATGAATCATTCTTTCCCTTATCAAAGTGATCAACATTTTACTCCTATTGGAAGCATTTTTGATGCTAAATTTATCTGTAATGATTCACCAAATTCGAACTTTGATTTCAAAGGTGATGACAATCCTTCAACCACAGAAAAAGAGTTTATTGACTACATCAATGAAAATCGAATCTCGGTAGAAAAAGTTAAAGAAAAATCAGAACGAAATTTTTTTAATTTTCGGGAAGAAAATTATACACCTATTAAAACATTAAACCAATTATTCTACCAAATCACTGCTTCAGCCGTTCATTTTGAAGATGGCTCACATCTTACTGCAATGATTCTTCCTAAAAAAGTGTTTGATATCATTATGGATGATTTTAATAACAAAAGTATTCACAACTCTTATGCTGAATCACTTAAAGGGAAAGAATACAAAGAAAACACTTTAAAAAAACTTAAATGGTTAGAAAAAATGCGTAAAAAACTTGAAAATGAAATGGAAAATAAAGGAACATATAAAGAAACAGTATTTAAAAAAGTTCTTCATGACGAGGAATATATCCATAATTCACTATATAAATTAAAAGGATTTAAAAATAGTGATGATCAAGAACAAGTTAATTTATATAATGAAAAAGAAAAAGAGCTTCTATCTAATCTCGGTAAGGTCGTCGAAAATTATGTCGATATAGAACATCCAATAGATAATGCATACATTAAAAAAGAAATCAAAGAAATGGGGATACTTGCCTTTGGAAATCTTGAGTTTAATCTTTTAAAAGGATTAAGAGTAATAGGAGTAGGCAATAGTCAAAATGAACTCGGAAAAACGATTCTTTCCGAGAGCGTATTAAACAAAGATAAAAAAGCTAATATTAATCGAATACTTGATTGTTTCATTTTAGAGTATTTTCTATCTTTCTGTGGCATAACTTTTAGACCAAATCAGCGTATTAGTGCTTATGCTAATATTAATATTAAAGGATTAATGCCAAAATTTTATAAATAATTTTTCTATTAAAAAAAAGCCACAGAGTGGCTTTTTTATTTTCCCAATTCCTGATTTAAACATTTTCTCAACGCAGAATGCTTAATAATCAACAACTGAATCTCTTTCTGCAGTTACCTTTCTTGTTTTTCAACCTTCTTTATAACAATAAGCATTTATCATATTTATCGCCCTTCTCGTGTGTTACAGACACAAAAAAGCCCTAGATCTCTCTAAGGCTTCTTTTTTATTTTTTCTGTAATTCTTTGAATCTCTCGATTCCTTTTCTAACCATTTCTCGGTTTGCTTTTACAGTTTCATTTTCAATAGACATATATACCTCTTTCTTATTGTCTTTATTTTAATTATTGACTTAATTTGTAACTCATAGATTGAATCGCAAAAACTGCAGTATCCATCGAGCTTCGAGCTGCCATTAGAGTTAATTTTGTTTCATCTTGATTATGATAAAAAACGCCTTGTTTCGTATCAAAAACAGAATTTAATGTTAATGTATCCTTATTTAATTTATCTTTCGAAATCGAATCAAACACTTTCTTTTCCAGTGCCGATGAGTAAGTATAGCAAGCTTGTGTATCGTTACCTGCCTGAACAACAATATACTTTGAGCCTGAAGATAATTTTACTACAATTGCACGAGCACCATTATTTTGAAAAATTACAGCACTATCATAATGACAATTATCAACGAAACTAGAATCTTTAATAGTTTCAAAATCATTAAGTTTTGCTACATATCCGCCTTTATTTAAAAGGATTGCAAGATTATCAAAAGCTTCTTTCATTGCGTCCCCACGAGTCGATAGAACGTATTGGTTGATAGATTCTAAGTCATCAGGAAGTGAAGAAGGCTCACTTGCTATAATACCAGCGTCAATTAATGCATCAGCAATAATCGCATTATAGCCGTCTTCTTTCATTGCAGATTTAAGAGCGTCACTCAATATTTTAGTTTTCTTTTGTGCAGTTTCAAAAGTTTCCTCCGTGTCTTTTAGCTCAGAAGAAACATTTTCTCCATTCACTTCACGAAGCTTTAATAGCTTAAGAATCATTGTCATTGTGCTATTTGTCTTTTTGAAAATACTCATCTTAAAACCTTTTTTGTTGTCTCGACTTCTTTGTTTATTATATCTTAAAAAGCATTTTTTTGTCAAGCTTTGCTTTTATTCAAACGAAAAAAATCGCCTCTCGACGATTTTTAACTACAAGGTTAAATACTTATTTTTAAGAAGTAATGTTAAGGGACAACACTACATATATTGTATTATATAATAAATTATATAATTGTCAAATTAACCCGTCTATGAGCCTCTAGAAAGATTGAAGGAATAGTAGTGGTTTCTCGTCGAACAAGAAAGGGGTTTCTTTATTTTCACCTAAAGAAAAAACCCCAAACTGGGAAGCCTGGGGTTCTTATAATTGGTTTCACTCGCCACACACTAACTTGTAAAACCGTGACTCGAAAAGCACACACTTCTTTTCTCGTCGATTTGCTCTTCACACATAAGAGACTTTTACACACATTGATATGGCGGTCTTAAAAGTCACACACTAACTCAAAAGACCAAGTGGTAAATGTAGGAGAGGAGGTCCCTTCTTTACCGTTTTGCTCTCTTCACACACAAAGAGAGACTTTCACACACAACACATTTTACCAGCTCGTCTACTTGGTTACACCAGCAGCCACAGCCTTGGCGTTTCCGCCGTCTCATCAAAACCCAGTAGGCCTTTAATGATTTTATCTTAACTCCAGCTCGATTCCTTCGTCAAGATATTTTGTAATTCTTTTGAAGTGGTCCTTCTATTTTTAAATCACCCAGTTTTCAAATTTATTCAGCCTGGATTATAAAAAGATTTAAAAAATTCCTTGCCCCGACTCCATATTTGAATTATAGATCAAAACTTACATAAAAGACAAGTCTTTTTTAAAAAAAACTTGAAATTTTACTCATCTCTTCGATTTCTGCCAGCGATAGCCCCACTAAAAGCTCTTCATTTCCACTTTCAATGTTGATTACCATCTCTTCTGATCTAGCCCAAACTTGGAAAGAATCCGAGGACCAGGTCGCTTTAAACCAAAATTCGCCTTCTTTTTCTACCAGGGCTTCTGGGATTTTATTCCCGTCAACTTCCTCATAAGAGACCGTCATTTTATAATTAACGCCATTAAACTCTTTTTGTTTTGCAGAGTATATCTTGCCTCTACTTACAATATCAGAATGTCCATCTGCGAGATATTCTTTCCATTCCATAAGAAGGGGCAATGTCATATATTTTAAAAATTCAATCGTTTTAGTTTGATTAACACCAGCCGCTTCACCTTTTATTACTTTTGCAGCTATCTCTGAAAGTATTAACATGTCGTCACCAATTTCATTCTTTAACAATTTTGATTGATTGTTAGAAATTAAATCGACGAGGTTTTTATAAGGTTTTACTAACTGGGCTTTAATAATTTTCGTAATCATTTCTTTTTTCCTTATGCTGCGTTGTACAATACTTTTGAGCTTTTATCTTCTTCATACATTTCCTCTACTGGGAAATAAAGAAAATCTACATTAAGAAGTTCTTTCATCTTCTTAAAACCTTGTGCCGTCAAGCTTTCTTTTGCTCGTGTTACTAATTCATGAACTTCCTTGATTGAAGCAGCTAGGTATTCTGTTTCATCTTTCACATTAAAAATATGAGCTTCGGTTAATTCTATACTATTGTCTAACTCAACATCCAGAGATTCTGTATCAGGTACCACTTTTTTTTCAATAAGCTGATTAGCTGTGTAAATAAGAGTAAGAAGTTCCGCTTTTTTTGCGACCACAAGATCTCCTTGCATATAAGCTTCTTGCATTGTATCAGATAAGCCTGTGACAGAAGAACCTTTACTATTCATTACCAATTTTGCGTTTTTCATATCTTTACCTTTTATTCAGAAATTAGATTTAGTAGTTCGTTATAAAATGATACTGCTTGCTGGATAGTATCCTTTGGGTTTATAATTATGAACACTTTTGTAATTGAAAATTCTTGATAATGCTCCTTGCTCTATAAGTCTTTTGGCAATCTTTGGATTGTTTTTCATGACATAAGAATTAGCATTTTCATAAAGGTCTTCATTTGACTTTACAAGTTCTTTCCCTTCTTTCAATGCTTTTTTCAATTGTTCACTAATCATAATAACCTCTTTTGTGTGCTAAAATTATACAAAAAAAGAGCTGCAATAGCAACTCTTTTTATCTTTTGATTCTATGTTTACACCAGCTTATACCACTTTGGAATGGATAAAGATTTTAATCGTTTTTCTTCCGCCTCTATCTCAATAATGTCAGAATCAGAAGATAATCTTTCCACCAATATTTCTTTAAAATTCGGATCAAAAAGGTCAATTCCTTCATCTGCCATTTGCTTCTTAACCTTTAATTCTGCCCTTTCTTTAACTTCTTCAAGAAGTTTTAAGGCATAATTAGTCTTATCGTCGTATGTTATTTCTAAAGCCATAATTTTTTCCTATACAAAATTTTTGATGTAATGCTTAGAGTCAAAATCCCATATTGAAACCACTTTATCATTTGACTCAAGTGCAGATTCTTTTGCTCGTGTCTTTGCTTTCAAGTATAACTTATGTGCTTCCAGAAGAGCAGTTGCTTCTATAAAATCTTTTCTAGTGTATTCGTTTAATCTTTTCAAATCCACCTTCAATGGGTCTTTTGATAATGCAAGAAGAAGTCTAGCTATACTTTCTTCGTCAAGACTGCCGCTTAAAGATATTGTATCTAAAACTGTGTCTTTTAATTTTAACAACATTGAGTTCTTTAATGTTTGTTTAAGATCAGAACCCGTTCCGTCACACGCACTACAGTCAGGATTGCCGTTATGATCATAATATCCAGAACCAGCACAAGCCAAACACTCTTCTTTTTGATATCCAAACTCATAAGTGTAATAATCTATTATTCTTTCGAATTTTTTTACCAAATAAGATCTTGTTGAATAGTTTTCCATTTTTAACACTCTATCTTTTAATTAACTAAGCCACATTATACAAAAAAAGAGCTGCATTCGCAACTCTTTCTCGGTTATTTAAGATTAACTCATTTGTGCATTTAACCTCATTATTTGAAATCTATTTTCTTCATCAAATTGTTTGAATGTAATTTCACCCATGTCAAAACGAAGTTCTTGCATTATGATTTCTAGAATCATCAAATCGACAACAACAACCTCAGAGGTTTGATCTCTTTGAAGCATTTCTTGTGGAAGCTGTGAAGAGTCGATTAAAGACATAGGAAAGCTTTTAATTAAGTGATTAACTAAATCCTTTTGAGTTTTACCCTCTGCAGCTTTTAATAAACCTTCTATCTTTGATTTCTGAACTAATGCACCTGTCCCAGAGGACAAAACTCTTTCTTCAAAAGACCCTTTGAAAGAACCTTGTAATGAAACTTGATTATTAGAACCTATTACTCTTAACATTTCGTACTCCTTTTCTTTGAATGTTAAAAATAGATTACCAAATAAAAAAATAAAGACAATAAAAAAGCACAATCAATATTGTGCTTTTTATTATAATATTTTCTAGAAAATAAATAAACCAAAATGATCGGACGTTTTATCTTCTAATTCTTCACCGTTTTCCTTCAAAGAGTCCAATAAACAAAAATTAAAATCAGAGCTTTCATAATAAACTCTTAAATCTTCTGAGATTTCATTAGATTCTTTATGCTCTTTCATCGCATTAATTATTTTATCAATTTGAGATTTGTTTACCAACCAAGATATTTTAAAATTTAGCGGGTTTTCTTCTTCGCTAAAAAAGCCTACTGCAAAAACCTGTGATACTGGAATATCTTCCGTTTCTACTGTGAGACCTGACAACTTACAGTATTCTACCATATTTGCATAAGCTGATTGAAATTCTTCTGGCTCAACTAAAGCCGCTTTCCCAGACTTTAACAAAACAGCGTCATAAGAACTTAAGTTATGAATATCTACGGACTCTTTACCGTCTCTTGTTATTTTATATAGTTGTGTTGTCATTTTAACGCCCTTAAAGTGCTTTACATTAAAATACATTATATTATTTACGGAGCCTTAAATCAAATCTTTTCTATTTTTTTGTTTTAAAAATGACCATTAAAATAGTCATTAACAAGGTTAAGAGTCACTCTAATGGTCAAATCAAAAAAAGAGGCTCCAGAAGGAACCTCGTTTTCTTATTGGTTTTAATTTAATATTTAATTAATATCTATGTATTTTAAACTATTTTTTGTTTTAAAGAAATTCTGTGCTTCTTCTACCAGCATATTCATTTCTTCCACCGATAACTTAATTTTGTTTTTCTTTCTTTGGAGTTCTTTTATCGAATATATTCGAGATCCAGAGTTTTTATTCAGGATTTCTTTTTGTGTTGTATAAACCAGTTTTCCAAATGTTCTAAATGATTCTAAACAATTAAGCCCCACCAAACGAAGACCTTCTGAAATTGTTTTATTAACTTTATAAACCCATAAATCATTACCCATTGCAATAGACATATAAGTTGAATTTTCTTTATTTACGACAAAAGCATTCATTCCATTATTCAAAAACACTTTTCCGTTTTCTCTAACTGTTAAAGCTTCGTCTGTTAATGATGCTGAGTAGCCTTTATGCAAATCTTTAATTGTACTGTGAATTGCGTAAGCTTTTTGTTCAAAAAGTGTTAACTCCAACACCAAGCTTTTATGTTTTTCTTTTTCTTCACTATTCATAAAAAACCTCAAAAAATACTTAACACTATATTACAATAATTTTTATATTTTTTCAAATAAAAAGCCATAAAAGTAACTATGGCTTTTCTTTCATTGTTTTTTAAATTTAAGGTAGAAGCTCTTTCATATTGTCAGCAATCATCTCAAAGTCATAAGGCTCAATTGTTGCACTTTCAAGTTTTTCTTCAAGCATTTCTTCTGTAAAGATAACTCCGCCACCGTGTGCCATATCTTCAATTTCTTCTTCTGTTAGACTGTCTAACACCGCCTTGCCATTATCTGTATAATACTCATTACTACCACGCATACAAGTAACACCATGATCAAGAACCTTACCACCTACGTCACGTACAGTTACTTCATTGCCGTCAAAACGAACAAAATAAGTTGTATTATCATATCGAACCAAAGAACCTACGTCTTTACCTTCAAAAATAAAACATTGTTGTGAAGATTGAGCACCAAAATGATCGTTCAGGTTTGCTGCATAAGCCATTCCTAGCGTTTCAACCATACTTTTCAAAGATTCAGCAATAGAGCTTGTTTTATAGATTGTTTGTTGTGTAGACATTTTTTTTAACCTTTTGCAATTTGATATTTGTATTATAGTTCATCTCTTTTTAAAACACAAAAAAAACCGTATATTTTTCTACGGCTTCTTCTTTTTAATCTTAATCGAATAAGAAATTAGGCTTCTGAGTTTCTTCAAATGAAAATACTAGGACTTTCTTTTCATAAACTAAAAATGCCACTTCTTGCCAAGAGATAATACGATTTGTTGAGTTGATATGTAAACCATTCTCAATCACCTCATATCCTTCTTTTGACCAATTTTTATCAATTGATTCCATTTGATTGTTCACCATTAAGTAATAAACAATAAAATCTTCGAGCATTTTTTCGTTAAGTGCTTGATAACCTAACTTCTCGTTGACAAAAACGGGAATATCTTTGTAATCAAAAAGAAACTCGGATTCAACTTCACTTTCTTCATCAAACTTGATTGCCGAAATGATATTTAAAATGTTTTTATTTTTTGAATCTGGCTCTAAATTGATAAAGAAGTCAGGAAAAACCTTACCTAAAGCAAGATCTACTTTTGCGAAATTCTCTAAACCAACTTTAATTTCTTCTACTGAAAGACGCTTTTTATTGCCTAGAAATTCATCTGGCGTTCCTAACACTCGTGTTAGTCCTGCGTCATCTGCATTTTCCAATCTTTCTAGAAATTCGTCGTCGCTCATATCGTCCAGACGCTGCAGAATGTCTTTTTCTTTATTATCTTCACTCATTTTAATCAATAATTCCTAATACTTTATCCACTTGGTTTCTAAGGACAGAATAATTTGTATCAACAAGAGAAACATTAGCTTCTTTAATTGCTTCCACTTCCGCACCTTCTTCTTCAACAAAAAAACATTCTCGCTTATGGCTACGAACAGATTTTGCTTGGTAAACAATACCTTCTTTATCCGTAGTTTCGCCTACAATTTTCATAATTTGTGCTTGATTTGTTACAAGATATGTTGCATTTGACATTTTTCGATTCGCTATATTTGTTTAGGTTGGTTGTAGTATATCAATATAAAAAAAGGTATGCAATCTTTTTCTAATCAATTCGCTTCAATCGCATTTGACCAATTTGTTTGTCCACTGAATATCTGTATCTTCTACTGGCATTTTTTCGGCTTCTTCTTTTGTTTCAACTCCCCACGCCACACGACAAGTTGTTGTTCCTTTCAAGTTATCGTCAATATGAACGACAATGCCTTTAACAGAACCGTCTTTAATGTGTTCTACCTTATCAAACAGGCTGATCATCAAATACCTCCAAACAATTAAAAATGTGATTTTTCTTAAACATATCAAACTCTTTTTCATTAAGATTGCTCTTCAATATATCAGCAATCTTTTCAAGGTCAGAGTCTCGATAGAGCGTTAATTCGTCATGTTCTAATTCTGACATTCCATTTTCATAAAGATACTGACTTACTTCTTTACCTTCATAATCAATGTCGAAGTGTTCAATAATCACATCTGCGTCTAACAATGCTTTTGCGTCCTTCAAAAAAGACTTCAATAAGCCACGTTCACACAGAACAAGATCTTTTTCTTTAATCAACTCTTTCATTCGAGAATGAAAAACAAGATTATTCAAAATTAAAACACTATCTTCACATTTGATACTTACCAAATTCAAGTCTAATGATTTTTTCATTTTTTAATCGCTCTATCTATTTAACTTTTGACATTATAGCAATTCAACCAATCTAAATCAAGATGAGGATAATTTTCTTTTTTTTCAATTATTCAGAACTGAAAATATTTAAATGAAATTTTTTTTGACTATTAAATATGCTTTTGTTAATATGTGTTTCAATTAAGATAAACAACTAAAAAGGTACACCATGTCTAAAATTCTAGAAGTTCCATTCGGCACACTTAACGAAAAACGCAATGCAGTATTTCTTGCTATTCACCTTAAAAGTAAATGTTATGAAGGTTATAAAAATGTTAATGAACATATTCAGCAAAGTGATTTTGGACAAATTCTATTACTAAATCGTTGGGATGGTTCTAAAGGTTTTGCGGGCGGCAATGTTGATGCAGGAGAAGATCTGTTAACTGCAATGCAACGAGAAGTCCTTGAAGAGATTAATTTTACTATTCCAGATATCTCAAAAGTTAAAGAGGTGTGCTCTCACCAAGCAGGTTCAATCAACCTACATCTTTACTCATTAGAAATCGATCTTGATACCAAACGCAATATCCTTCAAAATGCTTGGAAGGCAAAAGATTACGAAGCAGAGGTTTGTGGTGTTATGTTCCAACAGATTTTTAGTAATGAAGAAGGTCGCACTGACGTTCCTTGTATCGAACGCTTCCTTTCTTCTAACCTATTTGCAAAAGGTGTTAAAGAAGAACTCGAAATCCTTATTGATAAAGAAAACCTAAACCTTATGAAGCCTAAACAAGCAAAAGCGAGTTAATCATAAGCATAATGACACAGAAAAAATAATTAAAGATAAATATTGGCGAGATATTTGGAAAACTCCACCACCACTTTCAGGCGAAGAAGTTCAGATTTTTGTTTAATTTAAAGGCACAACTTTCGAGTTGTGCTTTTTCTTTTGTTTTGATATAATATGACCAATTAATGAACTATGAGAAAAACTTTATGTCTGAACTTAAACAAAAAAATATCACTCTTGCTTTTAAAATTACACAAAAAGAGATTCAAGAAGTTGTTCGTTCTCACTTTGCTAAACTACATAATGTTGAATATGGCGCAACTCGAATTATCTGGAAGGATAAAGATAAGGAAATTGAATGTTTCTTGAACATTCGAAATCACTTAAATCTGTCTTGCACTATTGAAGTTCGTGAAGAAATTAAAGAAAAAAAATCGTTTGAATCTCAGATTAACAAAAAGATTACTTATCGTTTAGATGATCAAGACGTTAATAGAATCGTTGTAGCCAAGGCAGCAGAAGTTTCCAATGTTTCTCCTGATTTTATAAATGTTGACGTTGACGTTTTTGGCGTTCCTCGTGAAAAAGAATTGGATTATTCCATTAATTATAACTTTTAGAGTATAGCTTTTTCTTATGCATATGCTATAATTATCATACTTTCAAACAAAGAGATTAAACAATGGAAACTTCAAAACGTATTACTAAACAAGAAGCTCAACAAATAATCCAAGAGCGAGGTCAGCTCAATATTTGGACTAATATGGATACAAAAGAGTATTTCTTCACAAGTCGCTACGCTCTTCCAGAAGAAATGAAAGAGGAAATCTCAGAAGATGATTGGGTTCCTTGTTCTTACCCATTCCCTAATAGTGTTGTTCCACGAGAAGGTTTGGAATCGGGTATTGTTGAAAATATTGACGATTACTTATTCATTTTCCACGACGACGAAACAGAACTTGCTTAATCAAAATAAGCAAAACAATTAAACCGTAGGGCTACCTGCGGTTTTTTCTTTCTTACATTTCATGTTATAATGAAAAAAACAAAGGAAAAATATGAAAGACATTAACGGAAAAGAAATGCTTACTGCAGCAGGAGTCATTAAAGATATGGAGACATTGGATAATATTTCAATGACGCCTATAGGTGTAAAACCTATTGGATATGCTCGATTTAAACCTATCGATCAACGATTCTCCAACAAATTAGATAGCGGAGCTTATTATCCTGTTATTGCGGTTGAAGACGCTTTTCTGATCTTACCTAATGTTGCACCTGTCCATTTTACTTTACTACCAGTCATTAAGCCAACAGAAGGCAATGAGCATTTGTTTGACAACTTCAAAGAAGGCAGCGAATTCATTAAGAAATATGAAGAAAGGAAAGCCAAGAGAGAAAGGAAAGAGGCGAACAAACAAAAAAGAAAAATAGAAGAATACAAAAGAGAATCAGAAGAACGAAAAGGCAAAAAAGAAGCAAAAGAAAAGCGCAAGCAAGAAAAACAAAATGAAGAAATTGTTGAAGTTTTAAAAGAAAAGAAAATGATTTCTCTTAAAGAGCGTATCACACGAACATTTAGCCTATTTAAAAGATAAAAAAACCGCAGCATTGCTACGGTTTCTTTTTTTCTTATTGCTTATCAATTTTTCTAATTCTTTGATAAATTGATTTTGGGAATAAAGCTAATGACAGAATTAAAGCAACAAATGATCCAAATATTTGTGCAGAAGCAAAAGAACCCAAAATTAGTAAAAGAGAAATCAAAACAAAAATCAATCTTAAAACGTCTCTACTTTTGGTTTCTTCTGTCAATTTATTTACTTCTTTTTCACAAGAAGATTCTAAAAGATTCACTTTATTACCTAAATCAGAACCAAATTGCTCTCTTCTTCCTACCAATGCAGGAACTGCGGTTAACACATTAACATTGTAATAATAAGTACCATTACCCCTGCCCGGTTTTGATCTTTTTTGTCTTTCATGTTTTAGCGAAAGAATTGCATTGCCACCTAATTTCTTACAAAGTTGTTTAATCTCGTTAAAAGCTTCGTCATTGCTTCGTCTTGTTACTGAAATTTCATAATCTGGCATTGAAAGAACTTGATAACCTTTTACTCGGTCTGTTTTACTATGAAGCACCTCAGAAGGGAATTTGTATTTTTCTTGATTTGACTTGAAATCACTAACAATCTTACAATCTTTTGCGTTAAAACCTTTTTTGTTCAAGTTCGGGTCGAAAGATACAGGAAGACCAGAGAAGATATCTTTGTTTTCTAATTTAGGATTAAAAGAATTTTTGTGGAAAAAATAGTCATTGCCGTCTTCACCTTTAATGAACCCGAAACTCTTTTCTTTTAAATATCTTGTTACCTTGCCTTTCATTTTTTGTCCTAACAATCTTAACGTCTATGCTATTATTTTAACCATTTTTGTCTTTAAAATCAATTTAAATCAAAATAATTATCACAATTTAAGACTGCTTTAGTCATTCTATTATAAAGAGCTTGTTTTGATCCTATAAAATGAATATCGTCGTTTGGTGTTTTATAAAATATGTCTTGATACATTTTTGAATTTAATTCATTCTTTTCCATTTGATAGAATAGTTTTTTTGCTGTTCCATTTGTTAAATTAAATGTTTTATTTATGTATTCTCGCACTGGATTATTGTTCTTAGATAAATGAATGCCCATTCTAGAGCCATGACACATTTTCGCATTTTTAATAACCATTAGAGAAAAAGAACAAGTTGAGTTACAAGCGTTCTCAATAACAAAATCCAGATCATTATTATTAAAATAGTCATTTAGTCGCATTGAAGACTGCAGTTCTCCACCTGTGCTATTTTTTATATACACACCTTTGTAATTGCCTTTTTCTAATTTATCAATCAAACAATTAACACTACTGAAGTTGTATTTAAAACTTTTGATATCCAATATCACAGAACTTCTTTGTGATTTTCTCAACATTAAGTAACTGCAATCTATTGGTGCAATGGCATGTTGAAAATTAGGTATTACAACTGCAAATTTATCGCTGTAATACATATACGAATCCAAGGAAAACCACAGAATATAAAACACTGTTATTTTTAAACTTGTTCTCTTTAATAATCTCATTTATACCCAAACTAAATAGCCGAATCAACGGCTATTTTTCTATACTTAAAGATTCAAAGAAATCGTCAGCAGTATAATTAAATACATTTGCAAAGGTGTTGATATAATTTGGATCTGGATTTACGTCAATGATTTTAATGTCTTCATTACGTTGCTCTGCATCATACAACATCATTTGAATATAAGGGAATGACATTTGAGTTCCTACAACAAATATGTAATCAACTTTTTCAGTGAAGAAATCATACATTTGAAACAAAACTTCTTCTTCTAAGTTTTGATGGAAAGCAATGATGTTTGGAACAACATTTCTCTCGCCACAATCAGGACAAATAGGGGTTTTACCTTTTTCCACTGTCTCTATTACGTCTACAAGATCGAACAGTCTTTTGTTACCTTGTATCATACAACTATTACAATAGCACTTTTCGCCATTACCATGAATTTGAGTAATACTCTTACTCCCTGCTTTCTTATGTAATGGATCTACATTTTGAGTGAATACTTTTGAGGTATTCACCAAGCTTTGTATTTCAGCAATCTTCTTATGTGCGATACAAGGTTCAGCCTTAATTCCTTGTTTGATCAATGGTGTTAAAGCATCCCAGATTTTATGCGGTGCATTTCGCATATTTTTAAAGTTAATGATATCTTCTGGCGATTCATTTAGGTTTGTGTAAGAACCTGTTTGACCGTAGTAAGTCGGTAAACCGCTTCCTACTGATACACCTGCACCTGTAATAAACGCTATGCGTGTTTCTGGTGAAACTTCCAATTCTTCTCTTATTCCATTTTTGTTTGGCGGTAAAACAATTTTACTCATACAGAAATAACTCTCATTCTTGTTGGTGATAAATGTAGGTCTATCTTTTCTTTCAATTGATTAAGACCTTCCCAATTTAATTTGTTTTGAAATACTCCGTTTTTGCATTTCAATAAAATATTATTATCGTCAAAACTTTTTGAAAACAATGATTCAACATAGTATCTCCCGAAGAAAGATCCGATAACGCCTAACCTTGCCAAAACCATTTCTTCTTTTCTTCTCGCCAAAACCCAATTTTCACCAAAGAAATTAATGTAGGCAACTTGCATATTCATGCTTGGGTAATTATAGCCTTGGTATCTCGAAGTGACTTCATCGCCATACTTTTCCAATTCACCTAAGCAACGATATAAGTGACGATAAATATTTTCGTAAGCTTCTTCTTTAAGTAAACCTTTTGGTTCTTCATTAAACATAGCTACTCTCTCAAGATTTTGATTATTTTAACATAGAACCAACTTTAAAGAAAGCTCTATTTTCTTGATTTTTTCAACTATTTGTAATATGATAGTGACAATTAATAAAATAATAACAAGGTCAAAGATGAGAACAATCAAACCACAAGAAAAAAAAGCAATGCAAAAGAAACTTGACTCTCTAGGCTCAAAAGAAGAAGGAGAGCAATTCATCAACTCCTTATCCGAAAATGAGCTGAAACTTTATGCAAAATTCTTGGATACTCCACTTTATAATTCTTGTTTTAAAATAATTGACCTTAACGATAATTCTGATCGTAAGACCACTCTCTACGAGATTCAAAAAGACATTTTGGAGACCTTGTTTGGTTAAAGTGTATCGAAATTTGAATACAAAAAAAGAAAAGTGTATCTGAGATTAGATACACTTTTTTATTATTTCAATTTTTCAATCTCTTTTCTTGCTGTTTCTTTCAGTGCATTTAATTGCTGTGACAAAGATACTTTACTTCTTTCTACCTCACTCTTAGCTACCACAATCCAATCAGGTTCGTCTGCGCCCGACTCAAACATTTCTTCTGTCATTTCTGGAACAAACATTATGGTCATTAACCAGACTTCTTTTTCTTTATTTATGCATTCAACTAAAACTAAAATAGAACCGATTCGATAATAAAACATATGAGTCTACCTTTCTTTATGGAGTTGAATTCATAATAACAGCTTTCTTTGACCTGTTCAATTCGTTTTTCAAAAAAATCCTTATTTCTCAACGTTTTGCACTTGACACGAATACTTAGATTTGTTATACTAAGATTGTACTTGCAAGAGTTGCAGTTCTTTATAGAGCGCAAGTATGCCGCCAGAAATGGTCTCAGACGGGAATTTTTAATTCTGACAGTTGTTAGAGATATGGGAAACTCAAGAGGCGCAATTGTTTAAAAAAAGAAGACTTTCTATTTTTTAGGAAGTCTTTTTTTTATTTCATAAAAAATATAAAAAATATGCTTGCTTTTTTATCTTGGATTGTTTAATATTGAGTAAAAGTTAAGTAATCAAACAAAGATTTGAAGAGGTGGTTTTATGAAACTTTTAACATTGTCACTACTAACAACAGAATATGCACATATTCGTCTAATTACAGAAACTAAAGAAGATGCAAATAAACTTATCAATTCGTCTAATCTTCTTTGTTCAAAGACTGGTGAGTTTGAATCACTAGACCAACAATTAGAAGTTAAAGAAGATGAAGTTAACTTATTTGAAAACTATCGTTCAGCAGTCTATAAAGCTATTGATAACGATATGGAATGGTCTTACTCAAATGGCACTCAATTTAAAATGAAAGTCACAGATAAGACAGATGCGGAACATCATAAAACAATGGCTATGGAGCACCAAGAGTTGAATGGTGAGAAATTTGAAAGTATTGATAACCTTGACGAATATGAAGTTGATAATGACGTCATAGATTCTCTTGGACTTCCAGAAGATATGAGTTTAACGTCAGACGATTTAAATTACTAATTCAGTCAAAAACAAAAAGAAGGCAGCAAGCCTTCTTTTTTTATGCACAAGGTTTTATATGTTTATTTATATTATTTTTTGATTACAATCAAGTGAAAAAAGTCTTTTAAAATAAAGTGTTGCATTTTTGAGATTAGGCTGTTACTATCTTTTTTTTTGAAGCATATAACATAATAAAAAACAGTATTCAATGTTTTTTTATGAATTTTTTATGAAAGAGGTGATTGTGTCAAATGAACAAAAATATGCAGATTTTACTGAATTAGAAGAATCTTATCAGGATAAAAAAGAAACAATTTCTGAGTCTCTTCAGGTTATAACAGTTGATTCTACTGATTCCAAAACACAACTATTTTTTAATGTAAAAAAGAAAGTGTAAATTTTTATTTACACTTTTTCTTTGCCTTTTGAAATGTTATTTTTTATTTTTAAAATATATTTTCCTTATTTTTAGTTGTTTTTATTTTTTTCTCTTTACAAGTTTTATTCTCACATTATATTTCCTAAAAAGACGTAAAAAAGTCTTTGTAAAATAAAGTTTACAACAATAATAGGAGATAAAAATATGGATTTAGCACTTGTTTCTGAAATTCTTGGCTGGACTTCAATAGCCTTTTATATTTCAATCACTGTTTTCAACTCAATGAAAATAACTCGTTTCGCTGCATTTGGTTCAACAGGCAACGATATTATTTGGTCATTACTTATGGGTTGGTACCCAAAATTAATACTAAACCTATCAGTTACAGGTGTTAACGCATATCGCTATGCCAAAGATTTTACAAAAGCGCCATTGGCTCTATTAAACACACTTGTAGCATTAATGTTTGCAGGAATTGGTTATATTTTTTGGTTCGCTGTCACTAACTTTTTGAAAGACCCTACTTTATCGACAGGAATGCAATTTGCCGATCTTGGTGTTATATTACTTGCTTTATCAATGAAAGACCTTAAACATTACCGCATACTAATGTTAATCTCTGGTTTTGTCGGTATGGTCGGCTATTACGGAAATACACAAATGATGATTATTAAAGCAATGGTCATTGGTATTATGTGTTTCAAACTGTTTATTGAGAAAGAAAAAAAAGAAAATCTAGAAGAAAAAACCGCATAAAAAAAGGTCTCTATTGAGACCTTTTTCTTTATTTTTCTTTATTTTTCTTGTTTCAAGCTATGATAAAGACAATGCTTTTTCTTGTTCAATATAGTTTTGAATATCCAAGAATCGAATATCATAATCAGCACGATCTTTTTCTTGAAGAACAACCAGTTTATTGATATTTACTCTATCTTTAATTTCTAAGAAGAAAGTGAAAGGTGTATCTTCTTGAATTGCAGAGATTTCATAATACTCATCTGCACCAATTGAATAGATATGTTCATGTTTGTAAAATTTTGTGTCTGGATATCCGTCTACCTTTAAATCTTCCAACCATTGTTTTAGAACTTTATTTAGCATATCAAATACTCTTTTTTTGTTTAACTCATAGTATTTTCTCATAAACTCAATTTTGTTTCAACCAATATTGACTTATCTTTTAAAAACTATATAATCTAACCTTTCTCAATTAAGGAATAATATGGAACATAATCAATTAACAGAGTGGTTTAAAAACGAATTAGCAAGAGACTTAGATGATTCTGCTATATGGCGTTTGTCAGAAAACGATAGTCTTCTAGAAACAAGCGGCACGGGTATGAGGTATATTGCTGACGACAAAGGTATCGTTTGTTTTATGTATGACGAAATCAATCTGTTTGTCATTGATAAAAACGGAAACATTCGTTGGATGTCTCCTGCTTCTAATCTTGACGATGAACCTGTTCGTTATTCAAATGAAACAATTGTTGAGTTTTTAAAAGAACATGAATTCGAGGTAATGGAATCAGATAGTGGTCTTATCTTGGCAAAAGCACCTTTTGGTTTGTAATTGTTGATTCGCCTTTTTGATTTTGGTATAATTTAAGTATGTTAAACAATTGAGTAATTAAAATGAAAAAGGTTTTAGGGTTTAAAATTTTTCCCGTAGATCAATTTACAAATGTCACAATCAAAAGAAAAACAGTCTGTTACTTCCCTATCAATGACGGGTACCGATTCTATTCCTATAATGATCTTGGCTTTAAGGTTAGTTCTTTTAACACCGATATCGAATCAGGGATTAAAGACACTATTCGAAAAGCGAAATCCAAGCCAAAACATAAAGACTGGATTATTTCAGAACGAACTGCCGACGACATCTTAAAACAAGGTGATAATCGCATTTTCTGGTGGGAAAAAGGTGGTTCTGTTGAAAAAAATCAAACACATTACAAGTGTGACCTAATGACTGCAGAAGGTCATGTTCATGAAGGTGTTGGCGATACGTTAGAAGAGGCAATCGAAGACGTATTTATCCATTTAGAAGCAGAGTTTGAGCTTTAAACAAACAATATAAAGGTTTAACAATGACTGTCATTCAAGCAGAAACAAAACAAGATATTCAAGCAAAGCTAAAAAATGTTATTCTAGGTACGCAAGGGCGTGGAATTACCACTATAATTAATGGTGTGATTCATAATTTAGAGTTTCGTCGATTTGACGGCTCTTACAAAGAGTTTTTGGCGTTAAAAAAACCGAACCGAAAACTTCAATCAGATAATTCTTTATCTGATATGGTTGCCGAAATCTATGACGCAAAGAAAAATGAAGATATAATTGATAGCACCCACAACACTCTAAAAGCTTTTGGTCTTGAATTAGAATTCTCTCATTCTAATATAGATGACGTTCTGGCTATTTTATCTGACTACATTAAAGATTCTATCCATTCTCATCTTGTAAACGGTGAAAGTGATTTTAATAAAGATGTTATTCACAACTTAATTGGTGATTACCGTTTTGAAGAAAAACCAGAATCAACTTTTAAAACAATTACAGAAGTTATTGCAGATAAAAAGCTAAACAAAACTTCTGTTTCGCAATACTTTAAGGATTTATCAAAAACACTTTCTTGGTGCAAAGATAGCGATAGACAATTCTTAATCTTTTCTCACACTGATTTTGAAATGCTTGTTTCAAAAGGAAATATTGACAATCTCAGCAAATATTACAGCATTTAATACAATAAAAAAAGTCGTTTTTAAGCGGCTTTTTTCTTTTCAAAAATATGGTTTTTTGCTATAATACTCATATTGAAAAACGACTTGGAAACACAATAAATGCTAAAACTTACTTTTCGAGAACTTGAAAATATCATTAATGGAAATCTCCTGACTGATCGTTTCGAAGTTCTATTTAATGCTATTCCTAACTCAGACTATTTTGAAGAAGAATGTAACCCTAACGATTATCTTGAAGATGATGGACGAGAGCTGCGACATGCTGCATTCAAGGATCATTTGACAGGTATCACTCATTCTTTTAATTATGTCTATCATCCAGAATATGGAAGTCTTGATCGATACTCAATGATGGATAAACCTAATGATATCGAAATTGTTTCTGTTAGTGTTTTAGAAGAACCTAAACCTAAGAAGAAAGAAACCGAACCAGAACTTAGCCCACAACAGGTTCGAACAAAATCTATGTTTTCAACGTTAAATGCAATGAAAGACAGAGGTGAGCTTGTAAAATTTGATATTACGAAGACAAGTATTCCAAAAACAACTATTAAAGCTGACGTTAAGTTTTACAAAGATATGGTTGGTGGAAAAATAAAAGCTTCTATTCTTGACGTTCGAGAGCGTTTACTCCCTACTGTTATTGACCATAAGACTGAAATTAATACTTATTGGAACTTCTTACAAACAAAACCAAAAATTTAATTTATAAGAAAAAGCAATCTGTTGATTGCTTTTTTTTCTTTTTGTCTTTATAATCTTGACAATTTATTTATTTGAGAGTTTAAAATGTCAGAATTTAAAAGAATGCTAAATCCAGAACCACACAATTATTTTAATCATGTTTATACTTTGGATATCTTAGGGCTTATTGATATGGTCAATCTTTATATTGATTTCAATATCCCTGTTACAGATCCTTACTCTATTCAAGTGCAAAACTTAGAACAAATTGAAGCTTGCAAAACATTCAAATGTGATCACCCTGAACTAGATTCTTACTTTAAAGAGCTTTTCATTTATTCTTTTAAAAATGAAGGCTGTATCAACAACACTGATTATTGGTTTTATCAGTATGGTCATAACCTAAGAGAAATTGTTTTTAGTTCTGACACTCAAAGTATTAGTGTAAACACCCCTGCTGAAAAATTAATTATAGATGAAGATTTTGAGGTAGAGATTGAAGTCAAAGATTCGATAACATGTTCTTTAGATAACCTCATTTTATTTTTATTCCTTTTTGATTTTGACAAATTTTTTAATGGAGCTGATCCTAATCTTGACATTGAAAAAATCGATACGATAATCATTCGCAATTATCAAAACCAAAAAGAGGTTGTTATTGATATTGATTCTCAGTTGAAAGAAAAGATTAAAAAAATTAGTTAAAAATTGAAAAAAAACGCTTTTTTCCCTGGCTTCGAAAAATTAGTTATTATATACTTTATTTCGTGGTCAGGGATAAAGACTTAAAGAAAACAAGGTGTTACAAACTTTTCTCGATTAGCTCAGTTGGTAGAGCGGGGGATTCTAAATCCCTGTCGTCAGGGGTTCGAGTCCCCTATCGAGAGCCATCTAAAACAATTTGTGCGTCCTTAGCTCAGTTGGATAGAGCACGTGCCTTCTAAGCATGTGGTCGCAGGTTCGAATCCTGCAGGACGTGCCACCTTTTAAAAGCTGTCATTATCGACGGCTTTTTTTCTTTTTTTTTGTTTATTTTTGTGCTATAATTATCCCATCGAAACAAACAAGAAGAGTTTATTATGTATCACGCAATTGAAGTTTTATTAGCAGGAAAAAATAACACTACGTTTCATTTCTCCCCTTTAAATAGAAAAAAAGAGATTACCAACGGCTTCCGTATTTGTGGTGATAGTGCATTTGGTTCTAGCACTATTCTACGATCTGACATTACTGAAACACCTATCGTTAATTTTGTAAAAAATCATTGCCCGAATCTTCTCAATGTTTTAAAAAATGGTGGAAATGTTGATCCATTTAACCGAAAGTCCTTCACTATGCAGAGTATGATTAACGGTGATGCATTTAAGATCTCAGTATTAACAGAAGACGAAAATGAAGAAATTATGGTTCTTTCTGGCGATAAAGAACTTAAAGACGGTCAAAAATACACTGCAACTCTCACAGAAACCGATTTGTTTGGTTATATTAAAGGTTATTGTTCTTCCAACGCTTGCAAACGTATTTTGAAATAAAGCGATTTTATTATTGAATTGTATGAAAAAATTCTTATGAAATCTGTATAAATTATTTTGTATTTAAGCAATTCTTTGCTATAATGTAATTAGTTTGTTAAAACAATTGAAAAATAGAGGTGACAATTATGACTGTATCAACTTTAAACAACCCTTACGAGAAAGGTAGTGTTACTCATCGAGATTTTGAAGGCTCTCTTTCTCATTTTAATGCTCAAACAGACGAAACTCTTACTGGTTCTTTAACTATGTATGAAAATCGAGCTAAAGACCCTAGCTTTACTGACGAGCAACTGGATTACTTTGAACGTGAATGTCGTGCTATTCAAACCGTTCTTGATAGTCGAAAATAATAATTAAAAAAAGACCCGTTAATCTCTTAACGGGTTTTTTATTATCTGCGCATTTTTTGTCCTGACCTTTTGAACTTGCTTCCTATATTTTCTGTTATCTTTGAAACAAATTTTTCTATATAACTATTATTTAATTCGTCATTCTTTTCTGCAAGTGCTGATTTAATCACTTTCGGGTTTAACCCTAAAAGTTCAAGTTCTTTTTCCATACCTGCTTTATCTAGATAGACTTCTGGCATTTCTTCTAGCACTGTTCTTTCTATCTTCATACCAATTTCTCTTTGGTTTAATGTAATTTCAATACCGTCTTTTGCTTTATCCACAAGAAGCATTACAAATTCATCAGAAGGATCTTCTTCAGTTCCACCAACCGAGATCAATGTTAGTTCCATATCTTTTTTTGGCTCTGTTATTGTTGTTTCTGCTTGATATTCGTCCTCAAAACCTAACACACTACCGTCTTTAAACAGGAAAGATTCACCTTTGTCTCCTATAAATTTTATAAGTACGTTTGATTTATCCATTTGTGGATCTCTTGCACTCAACTCATTTTGTGCTTTTGCTGCCATTGATTCCATTGCTTGTCCTTTTTAATTGATTCGTCTTTCATTTTACCATATAAAGAAAAATACTGAATATTTTGATTTAATAAATATGTTTTTAATATCGTTTTAACCGTTCTTTTACATTTTCTTGTTTTTCTTGAAACCTTTATAAAGCAAGGATTTAAGTTTAATTTTTTTGATTCTTTTTAACAAAAAACCTGGCTTTAATAAAAAGTTTCAACTATAATTATCTACATAGTTGAGAGAGACAAAAGACTATCAATTTACAATGCGTCCTTAGCTCAGTTGGATAGAGCACGTGCCTTCTAAGCATGTGGTCGCAGGTTCGAATCCTGCAGGACGTGCCATCTTTAAATGTTTTTTTTTAAGAATATTTAAAAATGGTATTATAAAGCATTTTAAATGATTCGAAGCATTAAGTTTGAGATTGACGTAGCTGCTATTCGGAGAAATTATATTTCTGCCCTAAGCAATCTCCTTTATAAAACCAGATTTTATTTATCGCTGCAAATAATTCCGCCAGATTATTTGTGGACACCTTTAAGATTTACCGTTGAGTTTGCTTAAAGGTCACTCAAAAAAAACTCAACCCTCCTCATTTTTAATAAAATGTTTTAAGAACAAAAAAAGCTGCTGTTGCAGCTTTTTTGTTTTTCATATTAATAACTTTACCTGTTGATAATCAAAATAAAACATATAAAAAAACCGTAAGTTGTTACTTACGGTTTTTTATTTTTTAATTTATTGCTTTAATTTCACATTTATTATCAACAAAAAAGTCAATTAAATCTTTACCTTTTGATAATCCAAACACAATTGAAGTACAAGGCTCTTTAATTCGAGCTTCTTCTGTAAATTCCATTTTTTTTATTTCTTTCATTTCTTTTTCCCAAATTTCACGGCTCTTTTTTCTTAAATCTTCTTCGGGCAAATGACAATTTTCTTCCTTCCATTTATCAATACGATCTCTTAAAGCTTGTTTAAGAGGTCTTGATATTTCATAATATTTTTTCTTTGAAAAATTTGATTCAATCCAAGTATACTCTAAATTTTCATTTACTGGTTCAGCTTCAAGCTCATAATCATATAAAGACACTTTTGTCGGTTTTAAAAGAATGTGAGTGAAATAACCTTCTCTAACTGTATCTTCGTCATAAATTTCATCTTGTTCTTCCACAAACTCTTCAATTCTTTTTTTTGTTTTCTCATTTAATTTTACTAAAAATTGAGTTCTGTGGGCTTTGTATTTTTCACCATAAATTTCGACTAATAATTTTTCAGAAAGACTTGTTTCATTTTCTAATACTCTTTCATTACTGTATTTCATATCAATAATTTTCTTAGATGAACGATGAACAAAAGTATGATAAAAATCATACAATGAATTTAGAGATAATATTTTTTCAAAAAAAGGAGAACCTATCTTATTGTCAGGATAAGTTTCTAAAATTTCTTTTTCAGGAATTTCTTGTTTTTTGTGATAAACAATCATATCATCAAACAAAATTTCTCTACCATTTGAAGAAAAATAAATTTCAAGAGATACACCAATTTCATTTTTCATTAACTCTAAAACTTTAATTGTTAATTTATCAATTTTAAAATGATTTAAAAAATCTTCTTTAAAATTCATATCTTCAGGTTTTGTTATTTCCAAAGTGTCACCCTCAAAAATCATTGTTCCTTCAATATCTTTTAACCCTATATATCGCATATTTTCTTCTCTTTGGTTTTTTATTTAACAATGAAATTATAGCAATTACACCATTCAAAATCAAATTTTGACAAGGAATTTTTTGTTTGTTATTTTTTGTTGAAAATGCTTTAAATTTAACAATAAACAAGTTATAATATATTCCACTTTAAAATACATTAAACTAAATTATCGGAGTTTTGAATGAAAAAAATCTTTATTGCTATTGCCACTATTATTACTCTATTTGGTTGTGAAGATGTTGGTAATATGGCGCAAGAACAACTTAATGATTTAAAAGATAAAGCCGTTCAAGTTGGTATTGATGAAATCCGAACCAACCCTGAATATGCACAAGTTGCAGAACTTTTAGAGCAAGGTAATGAAACACTAGAAACAATCAAAACAATGAGCATGACTGAACTAACCGATTCTGTAAAAGGGGAAGAGATTCTAGGTCTTATTGGTGGTATTTATTCTTGTGTTGAAAGTAAAACTTCCGTAACCTTAGCAGAAGCTATTTTTACGGAATCTATGAATATGTATCAGATCCCACAAGATATTCAACAAGTCGTCTTAGAATCAAAAAATCTCGAATCCAACTTTATTATCTGTGAGCCTAGTGCTTAAAGATAATTAATTTAAATTCTAATTAAAAGGTTAGGTGTATTTGACATCTAGCCTTTTTTTATTTTTTTAATTAAACTATTGATTTTATATGATTGCTTATGTTATTATTTGTATATATTCTTAAAAAACTCACAAGGAGAACACACTATGGCTGACAAAACTATTAAATATGAAGATTTAGATCTCTCTGAAATGGTTATTATGCCTGACTTTAAAAAAGTTCGTAGTTCATTCCGTCACTATATCTTAGGTAAAGCAGAAGCAGATTCACGCTATTATGATATTCTAAGAATGATGGAGCTTACAGAAAAGTATCATAATGGTCAAAGAAAAAATGGTGAACCAGAAGTTTGTCACCAATATGTTATTTGTGCTTACTTAATGACTATTGAGGCATATCTTATTGATCCTGTTGCTTGTTATATGGCTGCACTTGGTCACGACCTTATTGAAGACTACCCAGAATCAGAAGACGAAGTAAGTGAAATGTTCCCTACATACATTGGTTACATGATCACTTTAAGTAAAGAACGTAATGGCGTTGCACTTCCTTACCAAGAGTATTTTGACAAAATGACTCTTTGTGCGGTTTGTTCTATTTGCAAGCTGTGTGACCGTCTACACAACATTTCAACTATGGTTGAACCGTTTGCTCGTGAAAAACAAATTAGTTACCTAAAAGACCTTACGGATTGGTTCTTGCCTATGCTGAAAGAATCTAAACGTCTGTTCCCAGAACAAACAAAAGCTTATGAGAATTTGAAATTTGTTCTAATGACCTGTCGTAATCTTCTTTTACTTACATTTATGAAAGAAGAAAAAGAAATCAACTCTTTGAAAAAAAAGTAACTTATTCAAAGATTTAGAAACAAAATAAAAGGCTCTTTCAGAGCCTTTTATTTGCTTTATTCTTTGGTTTTTGCTATAATAACACATTGAAAAACAGACAAAGAGGATTAAAAATGGCTCAAACACTGACAGATGAAGAAGAACGTATTATTGACCGAAAAATTGATAAAATCGGTGTTAAAATCCTAGAAACACAACCTTCAAGAGAAACAAAAGGTGCTTGGAGCGAAGTTTATCTAGTTGAAGGCGAATATTATGAGCGTTGTTATGGTGATTCGCAAGATGCTTGGATGGCTTTCATCATGAAACTTGATAATAAAGAAGAACTTTTAAAATACGATCCTGATTTGGATTTAAGCCTTGTCAAATAAGGAAAGTAACCTTATATAACAACCATTATATTAAATATTTATAAAAAAATCGTCTCTTGGCGATTTTTTTTGTTGCTAACCAATATCTTTTTTTGCTATAATGATCACACTTACAGAAAAAGAGACTAAATAATGAATACGTTACGAACCAACAACTTAAATGGAACAAAGGCACAAAAGCGCATTAGCACCATGCTTTGCCAAGCGTTACGTCATTTACCAGAATCTCTTGATATTGATTTAAAGAAAAAAGGTGGCTGGACTAATGTTAAAACATTAATTCAAAAAATTAATGAAAAATATTTCTTTCGCATTAAAAATTTGGAAGAAGCAGGGAAACAAATTCCTAAGCATTTAAAACAATACCGTAAGTTTGGCATTAATGAGTTCTATTTGCAAGATCTCATTGATATTTATGAATCTGACGAGAAACAACGCTACACACAAAAAAATAATTTTGAATTGATTCGTTGTGAGCAAGGTCATTCTGGACATTTAGGCATTATCATTGACTATCCTGAAATTAAATTAGAACATGACGTTTATCATGGCACTTCGCCTGATTTTGTTGACTCTATTTTAAAAGAAGGTATCAATTCTCAAAAACGCCAATATGTTCATCTTTCAAAAGACATTGAAACTGCTATTCTTGTTGGTAAACGTCACTCAGGTAATAAGGAACCTGCTATCTTTGTTATTTCAAAAGATACACCAATTCCGTTTTATATTACCCGAAACGGGGTTCTTCACACTCATAATGTGCCACCAGAATTTTTGAATCTGTTGAAATAAAAGTGAGGTTAAATAGAATGTCAAAACAACATAATGATTTAAATAAATATGAACAATTCTGTAACGAATTAAAAGATATAGATCCTAATTTTTGCGGAAAGGAAGTAGACAGTTTTTTAGCAGAAAAATTTGGTATTGGAAAAGCCATTACTAAATCTGGTTTATACAAATCCGATAAAAACGAAGGTATCTTTGTTCAATTTGAAGATCGAGTTGTTGCTTTTGGCGTGTTTGACAAAATGTTTAAACAAAATTCTATGCGAAAATACTTCAGAAAAAAAACAAATTTTGAAGGAAAATATGGTTTTATTTTTTTAAAGTTGAGAAATCAGAACGAGTTTGATCTTGAAAAAGAAAAAATACTACAATTGTCTAGCTACACTTCTTTTTCCAATGCTCTTAGTGATTTTAAATATTGCGCTCAAATGATTTAAAAAAAGTCCCTTTTGGGACTTTTCTTATTTTACTTGTTTTTATTCTTTTAAGTTGCTATAATTCTTTTCATAGATTAACACACAATGGTGAATAAAATGATTGTATCAGGAAAAATCGTATCAGCTTCTTTATCTTCTTTGGTTCTAGGTCGAGAAGAAAAAAAACCTTCATTCTTCTTTAAAGGTTCTAAACACGGCAATATCACTCCTTCATTTCGTTTGAGTGAAGCAATGAAAGATCTTGATCGTAAACGTGGTAAACTTGTTTACATTGTTGCTAATACAGCAGAAGGCATTGATAAGCAAATTGAAAAAGGTCGTTCTACAAATTGCTTTGAGCAAGTTGTTATGAAAGTAAAACATAAACATATGGACACAGACATTGATACTTGGTTTGAATCTTCTGTCTCTTTTGACGTTGCAAATGACGGTTCTAAACTTCCTAAAAACTATGATTTTGGCAAACTTTTAGAGGGTTCTGTCGGTAAATATCTTTATGTTGAATTTGTAGAAGCATAATTTTATTTGGTCACGAGACCTTGTAACAAAAGAAGGTGGTGTTTTGGATTTTTTCTAAAAAACGAACTTATCAAAGCAGATTAAATTATTTCAATCAATTAAAGCTAGATTTATCTAGCTTTTTTTGTTTCTTTTTTATTATTATTGTTTTATAATTATTCTATTCCAATTTAAAGAGTTATTAAAATAATGAAAAAAACATACTGGCTAGATTTAGAACTTCGTGAAGATATTGATGACTTAATCACCCTTGAATATGCCCTTACAAATAACTCAAACATTAAAGTTCTTTCTATTCATAACCCTTCTAGAAAAGAACTTCAACTTGCTCAACTTTATCGTGAAGATATGTTAAAGCGTAATGGCTTTTGCTTTGATCTTGTTATTAATGGCGAAATCACAGAATATGAAACTGAGAATGATTTATCTCCATTCATTCCTTATAACGTGCTTATTGCTGAATCAGTTCAAGATTTTTTACCACTTCCTTTTGAAGCAACTTTTGAAAAAGACGTTGCTGAGTTTAATGCTAAATTTGAAGATCCCGACAAGCATTTTAATGAAAGGCTTGTTATTTATAAACTTGAAGATTATATCAAGAAAATTGATATGAAAGGTATGACTGTTTTTTGTGGTGGCAGTTTAAATACATTATCTGTTCTTGCTGATAATTTTGATTGTTCTTCATTTGAAGCATATGTTCAAGGCGGATTTGCTTCCTATAAGATCGTTGGTTCCAAGAATACCCTGAACAGATTTAAAGACCGTGAAGATTGTCCTACATGGAATCTCAATTTAGATATTGAAGCAACAGATAAAGTTTTAAAAAGTGATTTAAAAATCAAATTTATTTCAAAAAATATTTGTCACTCTGCTTGGGTTCACAAAAATGACATATTGAAAAACACGAATATGTTTTCAACAAACCGTTTTAAAACATACTTGTCATATTTATCAGGCAAAAAATCAAAGAAAAAGTGTCTACACGATGTTTTAGCCTTTATGAGTATTGAGAATAAAGAGCTTGTAGAGTTTAAAGAAGTCGTCTTAAATAGAAATAATGACGATATTCCTAAATGGTGGTCTGAATTAGAAACAAATAGTAAACACTCTATCTCTGTTTCTTATAATTATGATTTATTTCTTGATAATTTTATAAAAACATTTATTAATGGGATTCAAATCTAGTTTTTTATCGACTTTTAACAAAAACACCCTGTCCTTCAGGGCAGGGATTAATTGTTTCTTTTTGATTGATATTTTGCTATGATATAGGTATTGCTTAAATGAAAGTTACATTAAATATGAAAAACATTTTCCCCTTAATTTTTACAGTTTTTCTTCTTCAAGGCTGTGAAACCTTAAATTCTGAATATCAAACAAACGAGCCTTTTTCTGTAAATAGAGATTATGATCAAGATTTGATTTCTAAACTAGATATTCCTGATTTTTCAAAAAAAGAATACTTAAAAGATTACAAGTATTCATTAACTGTTATTGATAAAAACAATTACAAAGATATTTTTAAACATAAAAAAACTGATATTTACCAACATCCTTTTTATAAATCTCGACCAATAACAATCGTTTTTTACCCTTCTAAGGAATTAAATAAAAAACTTTCAGAGTTAGGTCTTATTGACAGCTATAATTTACAGTACTCACAATGGGAAGGTTTTCCTAAAATGTTAAACTCTGAGGTCAGTGCCGTTCATTTAATAGCTCAAAACAACAAAAACAATGACGCAAATTTAACTTTATTTAATAATGATTCCAAACACAAAAGAGATCCTTATTATCATCATGCTTACTTTTTGTATCAACATGAATTAGCTCATTCATTAAACTCACAATTTTATTTTCTTTTAAAGAATAAAAATAACTATTTATTTTTAGAAAATTTCTCAGAAGCAAGTGCAAGCATTCTTACATTCCAGTTAATTATGGAAGAAGGATTTAATTCGGACTACTTTTCTTTGTTTCTAAATAGAGAAAGAAAAAAAGCAATTTCATTTTCAAAACATCATAAAACACAACAGATGTTTTTTGTTATACAAAATCTAATTAAAGAAAACCCAGAATATTTTTTAAATTTAACATATCCTGAAATTGAAGATTTCTGTTTTAACCTTTCTAAAAGCATTGTTTTATTCGACTATAATAAAAATAAGTCAGGAATCCAAGATTTAAGAAGCAAAGAAAGTGATAAATATGTTAAAAATATTAAAAGAATGTCTATTGTTTTAAGTGATTTTTTAATTGAATATAACTTAAAAATGACACTTTGAGTGATTTTCGCTCAAACACTCATTTTATTGATAAAAAAACTTGATTCTAATAATAAATTAACCTATAATTGATTTTGTTGTCAGGGCTTAAAAGCTTTTTATAATCAAAATGTTATATTTGAAATTGTTTTCGAAAAAAACAAAAAAAGCCTTGACTTTGAAAGTGACAAAAATTAAAATAAATACATAAATTGAGGTTCTCGGACAGTAAACACAAGATATAGGCTGCTTGGTTCAAGCTTAAATAATTCTAGATAACGCCTATTGAGTGATAGTCGTTGTGGGAATACGTTTTGTTACTGGAAACCCTCAGAGCCACAATTTATATACATATGCGATCATGGTGGAATTGGTAGACACAAGGGATTTAAAATCCCTCGCTATATGGCGTCCGAGTTCAAGTCTCGGTGGTCGCACCATATTATCAAGAACACAATAAGAGGCTTGTAATGACAGGTTTTCAAATTTTTTCTTTAACTGTATGTGCTTTTGCTCTTTTTATATTAAGTTTTATCTGGCTTATTCAATATTTAGGGCGTGGATACTCAAAATACTCTTCTGATATTAGAGAAGTCGATAGACGTTTTGAAATCCTCGAAAAAACAATGTCCGAAGAAGACAAGAAAGAAGCTATTCGAATTATGAAAATTGAAATTCAAGAACTTTTTGATGAGTTTGGAAGTCATTGCCGTTTTGCTGTTCGAGAAAATGTTAGTGGGTTAGGAAAGTGTGGTTTTAAAGGTGCTTTTAAAACACAAGATATGTTTGATTATGCACAAGGTTATTTTAAATGCTATAACTTTGTAAAAATTGGTGATTTTGACACTATTAATCATATTTTTCATATTGACGAAAACACCCATTTAAAAATGATTTAAAATAATTTTTTACGTGCTGTCTAATCAACAGATAGAAGTAGTGGTTTTACTTTGACGAAGCCTTAATTGATCAAAGGCAAGTAAACTGGTATATATACCGCAGAAATGCACTGATTTTTCAGTTATATATCTTGGTATAGCAAGAAAACGGAGAGTGGAGGCGGATACCCTGAGAATCCTGTTCGTTAAACTATACGAGATTGAGTTTGTGTTCCGACAAATTTAATCTATATGCTCCCTTAGCTCAGTTGGTTAGAGCGTCCGACTCATAATCGGTAGGTCGCAAGTTCAAGTCTTGCAGGGAGCACCAAATTTAAAAAAAATTGATTTTATCTCTTGAGATATCATCTCTATTTTATTACAATATAGACATACATTAACCCTTATATTAAAGACAGATTTATGACAAAAGTTGTTTTATATCCTTTAAATGACAATGAGAAAAAAGGTTTACCTGCTGATATTGATTTGCTTGAGCAAGCTATTCAAAGTCTAAAAGCAAAACCTACTGATGAACGTCGAAATCGTCACCTAAATGACGTTTTAATTCGAGTTCTGGAACAAGTTAAATTTAAACTTCGTAATGTTGAAGTAGACGTTTCTGACACTCCAAGTCAAACACGTTCTGATATCAACGACTTGAATAATTCTATTCAAGAATTAAAAACGAACCCTGACAATGTTGATCTGATTTATCGTCTTCACAACGATCTTGTTGACGTTCGTGAAGTGGATTTTTCATACTAAAAAATTAAAAGTAATGAGAAAAAAATGACTTTATTTATTGATTTCAAAAGCCTTTTTTAGTATCATTACTTCATTCGCTTCCTTAGCTCAGTTGGTTAGAGCGTCCGACTCATAATCGGTAGGTCGCAAGTTCAAGTCTTGCAGGAAGCACCAAATTTTAAAAGAGGCTTATTTTATGTCATTTAAAAAAGACCAATTATTGATTCTTGAAAAAGAAAACAGAATGCTTGGCTCTGTTGGCGCACAATTAGCTTTCTTTTCAGAAGATGGTTTAAAAGCGTTAATTAATTATGGTTTTTCGGAAATTGAAGCAAAAATGCTTTTAGACGGAAAAGAAGTTTCATCTGATGAAATAATGAATCTTCAATTTCGTTATTTTATTAATGCTAATATTTCTCATTTTAACGTAGAAAGAAAAAAAGAAAAATAATGCATTAAAATTGATTTTAATTGTTGATTTTTAAAGTTTTTTTTAGTATCATTGTTTTATTCGCTTCCTTAGCTCAGTTGGTTAGAGCGTCCGACTCATAATCGGTAGGTCACAAGTTCAAGTCTTGTAGGAAGCACCATGCGACTATGGTGGAATTGGTATACACAAGGGATTTAAAATCCCTCGCCTTCGGGATTGAGAGTTCAAGTCTCTCTAGTCGCACCAAATATTTTAAATGTCTAAAAGACGAAAAATAAATAAAAAAAGCTTGTAATTACAATAATATTTATATATAATTACAGGGTAACTTAAAGAGAGAAATCTTTTTAAAAACAAACAAAATGCACCCTTAGCTCAGTTGGATAGAGCACGTGCCTTCTAAGCATGTGGTCGCAGGTTCGAATCCTGCAGGGTGTGCCATTTATAAAATATGTAGTTTTCTATTATTGATATTATTTTTAGGATTTTAATTAAAATGATTAATAACAATTTAAAAAATAAACAAATTAAAGAAGCTGCAATTTATTATGTTACAGAATTAGTGCCTTTATATGACAAGTCTTACAAACTGTCAATTGAGCTTAGTTCATTTGATACAGAAAAATATAAAGGATTAAAAGGACATGAAAAAAATAAACTTATTATTGAACATGTTAAACATAATAGAAAAATAAATTTATCTATTGATAATATTCAAGTCAAACTAAAAGAAAAAAGAGCTATTCTTGATGAAATGATGAGTAAATTTAGTGGCTCTGAAATAGTAGAAGTTGATAATCAAATAAAAAAACTTAGAGATTGTAAACCTAATATTAAATAATCTCTATGTATTTTGCTCTTTTAGCTCAGTTGGTTAGAGCACCCGACTCATAATCGGTAGGTCTGCAGTTCGAGTCTGAAAAAGAGCACCATTTTTAAGTTGTTACTGTTGTAATAACTTTCGACTTTGAAATGTTGAACGTTGGTGTGTCGAGAAAAGACAGAAGTCAAACGGTTTTAAGGTGTAAAAAACTTGCTTTCTTTTTTTCAAATAAGTTTTTTGCATGGGGTTCGAGTCCTCTATTAACGAACGTTAATCCTTAATTGCAGTCTCTATCAGCATAAAAAACACCTATAATTCGTAAGGCTCAACAGCTTTATCTCTGATAAAGTGCGGTTCGATTCCGCTTTCACTGATTCAGGGTTGAGTCTCTGACTTAATCCTTTAAAATGCGGGTATGGTGGAATTGGTAGACACAAGGGATTTAAAATCCCTCGCTATTTGGCGTCCGAGTTCAAGTCTCGGTATCCGCACCAAATTAAAAATAGAAAATACAAGTTCTTGCGCCTAAGACTAGATTTCATTTTACATGGAACAAAAACAAAGTTGGCTCTTTGTTGCTTTATATGGTTCTCTATTTTTAATGTATTCTTCTCGTGGTGAGGTTTCAATGGTTCGAGTCCATTGGAGAATACACAAAACAAAAATGCGTCCTTAGCTCAGTTGGATAGAGCACGTGCCTTCTAAGCA
>CEVA01059731.1_pt1 | contig 58074 bp, 50 predicted proteins | sample 361521 | NCBI WGS metagenome assembly CEVA01 (sample SAMEA2622823, study PRJEB7988) | marine metagenome | isolation source: saline water (ENVO:00002010), including | reverse complement strand
CGACGGATTTTTGCTGCCATGATAGACTCCTTATAGTACTTCTGGTGCTAGTGAAACGATTTTCATGAACTTTTCAGTACGAAGTTCACGAGTCACAGGGCCGAAGATACGAGTACCAATTGGCTGTAAGTTATCGTTTAAGATAACAGCCGCATTGCTATCGAAACGGATCAAAGAGCCGTCTGGACGACGAACGCCTTTTTTGGTACGCACAACAACCGCGTTTTTAACATCACCTTTTTTAACTTTGCCGCGAGGAATCGCTTCCTTAACAGCAACTTTAATGATGTCACCAACCGATGCGTAACGACGGTGTGAACCGCCAAGGACTTTAATACACTGCACTTTGCGGGCGCCGCTGTTATCTGCAACGTCCAGCTGAGTTTGCATTTGGATCATCTTAATGTGCTCCGGTGTAGTTACAACTCGCCATAATTCCGTTAAAAATTAAGGCATTAAATAAATTATCCGCTCAATTAACAGGCAACTTTTCGGTTACTTGTGTGCTGAGGGCGGGCAATTGTATCAGTAATGGCGGGCAAAAGGTAGGCTAATTTTTAATTAATTTCTTTACTTAGCTCGGTTAATAAAGGCTCTGAGAGCCCTAAGGTGAGAACAGAAAATTATCGAAAACAGGCTATTTTTCGCACCATCAATTGCTTATAAAAGCATCAAGGCACAAAAGTGCCTTGATGCTGCATGTATATATGGGGGGGATTAGCCGCCAAACAAGCCTTTGAGTTTGTCTTTTACTTTTTCTTTGGCTTTTTCTTTCACTTCCTCTTTGGCAGCCTCACCAACGTCCAAGTTAACCGCCACGTCATGGAAAGGACCTTTTATACGAACCGGAATTTTGAAACCGGTACTGTCATCGGTGGTGCCTTGACCTTCGATTGAATCCACAATCCCCGTTACTAAGCGGTAGTTTACCTTGGTCGCGGGGAGATCCACTTGGCCTTCACCAGTAATACGAACGAGCGGGCTTAGCAACGACAAATCTGAGTTGATGCCAACACCTTTGGTAAAGTTCATACTCCCCGTTAAAGCGGTAAAGTCTGTCTGCTGAGACTTATCAAAGCCAGTATTAAGGCCTTGTGAAAGAGCGGATGTATTTCCCTTAACAAGTTCCTTCGCCTTTCGCACTAATTCAGCAATGTTCGCTCCCTTAACGGCACCATCGGCAAAACTGAATGCTAATTTGCCAGCCAGTGCATCAACGAAGTCTTTCTGGCTTTGCCCTTTGGTAGTCAGTTGCCAATTGAGCGCTCCTTTACCCATTAACTTATCAAACTTAACCGCATCGGCAAGAAGAGGCTCAGCATTTATACCACTGAGGTCAAACTGAGTATCGATGTGGTAAGGCTGTCGCGCTGCGCTCAGCGTTACTTTGCCGGTACCCTGGCCTTCATAGGCAGCGAACTTATCCATACTGAGAGTGGCTACGGCATTATCAAGCTTAATACTGAATTGGTTCTCACCGAGTGTAATATCACGCGCTTTTAAGCCGCTTGAGCGAACCACAATATCGGCATCAAGGGCATTTAGAGCTGAAAGGTCTATCGGCGTATCATCCCATTCTATGGGTTGAGCCTGAGAATCATCGCTGCTTGGTTGCTCGGTATTAGCGACAGGCTCTGGTAAGTAAGGGTTTAAATCTAGCATGCCCAAATCCACATTGGCAGTAAGCGCTAAACGCTCGCCAAGGTGAATCGTACTCATACCTTCGATGGCAAGCTGATCTAACGTTGCAACGAGCTTATTAATAGTAAAAGCCTGCCCTTGCAGCTGCATACTGCCCTCTAAACGGAAATCATTAAACGCGTTGTCTTTGGCATTGAGCTCAACGCCCTGCCACTTGGCAATACGCTTCACCGAATCCCCCTGCAACATCAAGGTGCCGCTAATATTTCCACCCTGCTCAGCAATGTTGCCTTTAAATTCCATATCAACAAGCGCAGATGCTAAGTTTTGCTTAAGCGTAAATGGTCGACCTTCGATGGCTTTGATTGGGTTATCCAATTCTATATCAAGGTTAAACCGCTCACCCATGTACGTTATGCCCCCTTCTAACTCTAAAGGTTGGCGTAACGATTTAAGTAATACCGCTAATTCCAAGTCGCTAATTTGTTGTTTACTTCCAGTTTGCCCATCCAGATAGGTAAACTGACCACCATAAATAGCCACTTCTCCAAGCTCGATATCAAAGTTGTCTGGCAGCTTGACTTGGCCTTGTTCAGTGCTTTGTTGCGATTGCTCAGTTGCAACCTTATCAAAGAGCTGCCAATTACCTTGACCTTGGGCATTTGTTTCCAGCAACACATCCGGCTCACGGATAACAAACTTATCCAGCTTCACTTCGCCAGAGAATAAGGTGCTCCAAGGGATATGCACATCCAATTGTTTCATCGTCGCCATATTGGCTCGCGAGCCCCCTTCCATATTGCTAAAGCTAACATCATTAAGCTCTAATCGCAGTGAAGGGAAAATCGCTAAGTCTTTATCGCCAGCAATCGTCAGAGTACGTCCTGTGGTGCTTTGTACCTGCTCTGACACTTTATTGAAAATGGCATCGACAGGAATAAAGAAAGGAATGGCGATGAGTAAGCCGATAATTACGACTATGATTACGCCCAAAACCTTGGCTAGGGTCTTCATGGTGAACCTCGTTCCATTAAAGCAAATGTGTTTAGCATAACCTAAAGTAGTTATCTGTGTAATTGTAGTTAAAGTTCATGAATATAGGATGATAGTTGCTGAGCCAGCGTATGCACTGCTTGCGCCATGGTTTCCTCCCAAGGGAGGGCGAAGGTGATACGAAAAAAACGCGCATAATCGATTTGTGGCATAAAGAGTTCGCCAGGCGCAATGGCGATACGCCGAGCAATCAACCGTTGCCATAGCTCATCACTGCAGCCCCCTTGAGGAAGCTTAAACCATAAGCTTGGTCCACCACCGATGTCTTGGTACAAATGCGCAACGCCAAAGTGATTGAAAATTTCATCAACCTGCTGGTACTGCCTTAATAGTTGCGCTCGTAAACGTCGGGTTAAACGGCGATAATCACCACTGCGATATAAATGAGTAACCAGCTCTTGGCTCGCAATGTCACTCGCCTCACTAAGCACTGATTTAGTCAAAACAATATCAGCAACGCAATTACGGCAGAGCATATACCCCAAGGTTAGAGCAAACGACACTGTATCACTGTAGTCACATATGCTGATCACCGCTAGAGAGCTATCTTCATCTAAGAGGCTCGCAATTGACGGAGGTCGAAACTCGCTAAAGCTAAGCTCACCACGGTCATATTCAATTAGCGCAACATCATGGCGCTGCGCCCAAGCCAACAATGCACGTTTTTGTTGTTCGCTCATTAGGCGCCCTGTCGGATCTTGATAATTAGGGTTAAAAATATAAGCGCGAATGTCATGCTCTTGTCGAGCCTGCTCCAATAATGCCAATTCGGTCTCGAAGTCGGGCTGTATAGGGACACCCACATAGGCTTGAGCGCTGTGGTGCAAATGCGCCAGTATAAAAAATGAGCTTGGAGACTCAACCGCCACCTTATGCTCATTCAACCTTAAACCCTTTAACGCCAAAGTAAGTGCCGAACTGCGTCCATGGGTGATCACGACCTCAGCTGGATTTATAAGCTGCTGACTCAACGCATAATGTGTCGCAATTTCTTGGCGCAGCGAATCAATACCGGCTTCGCGATTGTCTTGGAGCAATTTAAATGGGCGCTGCCTGCGCACACTCTTTTGCGCCCGCGTGAGTAGCGCTTCGTTGTCTAATACCGTACTTGGCCCAGTACAGGATAGCGGCACTATATCTGTGTCGTTAAAACTGTATTGCACCGCTTTGTGTAACGGCATGGAAATCAGCTCACTTGGGATTAATTTATCACCAAAGTTTTGTTGCGCAGTGCTTTGTTGACGAGCACAAACGTAATAACCACTGCGCGGCCGGGCCTCAATGAGTTGCTGTCTTTGCAAATGTTCATAAATTTTAGCAGCTGTCGATACCCCAACTTTTCTTTCACGAGCGAAATCTCGGATAGAAAGAAGCTTATCACCCTGTTTTAATTGGCCATTATTAATTGACTTGGCTAGTACCTCGGCCTCTCGGTGATAGATAAAACTGGGCATCTGTATTGCTTATTTTTCATTTTTATTGCGTCTGTTTTGCTTTTTTACGTGCCATTACACTGGTTGTCAAACGAAAAGGAGCTAACATGACCCTATTAATAGACACACCAAGGCTGCAGATGCGTCACTTCCGGCTTGCTGATGCTGAAGCAGTGCGGGCATTTAATGCCAACACCGAAGTCACTCGGTATACCGGAGACCCCACTCAGATAACCACCAGCGAACAGGCTCGGTGCCTAATCAAAGACGTTTGGTTACACGAATATGAACGTTATGGCTACGCTCGTTATGCCTTGATACATAAGCAACACAACAGGTTAATTGGATTTTGTGGTTTTAAGTTCAACCCACAACAAAAGCTTGCTGATTTAGGCTACCGCATGCTTCCTCAGTATTGGCAACAAGGTCTTGGCTATGAGGCGGCACAAAGCGTCATGACATATGGGCTAACCACCCTCGCATTACCAGGAGTTTATGCCGAAGTAGATAGTGCCAACACGGGCTCTGTACGCATTTTGCAAAAACTTGGTTTTACGCACACGGATTCATATCGTCAATGGGGGCTCAACCTACAACGCTATGATTATATGTGTGCTCCCTATAGTAGATAAGCCTCCAAGCTACTTAAAACAGCAAAGTCAATATTGCATCAACACACAATGTCAGTATGATGCACAGCCCCGCTTAAAGTGGGCTGTGTTGTATCAAGTGGAGTTGTAGTACCAAGCATGAAGAAGTTGCTTATATCCCCATCAAAAATGGCGCTGGGTGAACAAGAAAGTCAGATTTATCAAAATATTTTAAAACAGGCGACCGATATCAGCCTTAACCTAATGGCGGTGAAGGTTGAAAACCACCCTGACGAGTTCTTAGGTTGGTGTTATGAGTTACTTGACGCACTCAATAACCGCCTAAACTACGAGTTACTAGAGCCTCAGCAGCTCCCTTGCGTAAAGAAGCTACAAACATTGCTTACTGAAGCCATTAGCTTTTTGCAACTGAAGGCCTTACGTATTACTCCCTGGCCAGTGCTATGTGAATACCTGCAACAGCAGCAATCACGCGTTTTATTAGATGAACACTTAGCCTTATGTGATTACATCGACAGGTTGCGGGAACAGTCGTTAGCTGAACTCAGTAAAGAGGACCGCCTTGTAGTCGCAGGTAAACACCTCAATAGCCATGACCCGGCAGTCTACCGCTTTGATGTCGAGCTCTTTGCTGCAACGAGAAGCAATAAAGCATTTCACCAATTGCTAACTGATTTCCCAGCTCTTTTTGATCAGGCTTTGGCGCACATTCCACTACAAGGAGAGGTAACGCGCGAGCATTACAGTGCCTTTGTCACAGCCTATCAAAGCATCTTCATCGATGCCGATGAAAAGCCTACACTTGCTCCGGCAACGCGCCTGTTAGCCATGCGTCGACCCGATGTATTCACACCTGCAAGCCAAGCTAAATTAGATACTTTGTGCGCTGCGCTAGGTGTTGCCAAATTGAGTAACCGTGACTTCGAGCGATATTGGCAGGAGCTGGTATGCACTATAACTCGTCTACCCTGGTACACTATGGCCAGCGGCGACAATGACCTAGAGCAACGCTTGTGTGCCAACAAGGCACTCTTACCATGCTTATTTTTCTATTTCGCCGAGGATAGTGCGCAGCAATCAAACTACTACAAGCTGCTCCATAAGCCGAAGCGTTCACCTTCCAGTAAAGCACCTAGACGCAGCAAAGAATCAGCAGCAACGCTGGTAGATAGAGCTTTAGCCGAAGATGATATCCCTGAGCATATTCGCGCCAAGCGCGACTCTATCATCGCCGAAGTGGAGAAAGGCCGCAGCATCAATGATACCCTTACCTTGATGCGCACCATTTTCGGTTAACCCCACACCCCATGCAGAGCGCCGCTCGGCGCTCCAGCTTATCAAGCTCCTCCCCTGGTTTGCAGCAACAGTACCTGCGCATAACGAGTCACGATGGAGTGAATTATCTCGGTGCATCCGCATAAAATATGCACCAGGGTCGTGCAACAGATCACTTTGTGAAATCTGGCCATTTCCAGAAATCAATATCAAGCTGTTGAAAAATATTTAATTATTAATTTATTTCATACTCTGGCATGGCCTTTGCCATGTTTATGCCAACACAGCGCGAAAACGGGAATGAAACAATGATAAAAACAACACGCTGGCAAGTCTCGGGGCTACTCTGCCTCGCCCTGTTGCCTATTACAGGTCATGCGAAGAACAGTCTAACCGCGAATGTGGCGGCTAGTTCAAACTATTATTGGCGAGGGATCACACAAAGTGATGATCAAGCCGCAGTATCGGGCGGCTTAGATTATGCTACGGACGGTGGCTTCTATATGGGGACTTGGCTATCCAATATTGATTTCGGCGAAGCGGCAAGTACTAGTTATGAAATGGATTTGTACGCTGGCTTTGGCGGCACAGCGGGAGAGGTCGATTACGACGTGGGCTATATCTATTATGCCTACCCTGATGCCGCTGACGATATTGGTTTTGGCGAAGTCTATGGCTCGGTAACTTGGCAATGGCTCAGCGCAGGAGTGAGCTACCTACTTAATGCCGAAGACGATGCCACCAGTGAAGAAGATATGCTTTATTTAGAGCTCAATGCCAGCTTTCCAGTTTACACCGACACTGAGCTTGCATTCCATCTAGGCCACTCAAGTGGTGACACCGTTCGGGAGTGGTATGGTGAAGATGATAGTTACTTAGATTATGGCGTTAGCATCAGTAAATCCGGGTTCACACTGGGCCTGTTGCAAACTGATCTTGATGCCGATGACGATTTAAAAGCCTACGTGTCCTACAGCATGGACTTTGATTTGTAGGTATTTACCGACTTATTGTTGCTGCAAACCAGGGGCCGTCAGGCCCTTTATCTTTTATTTTTCTCATCAAAAACCTGCTTTAGAGCTTGCACTAATTGAGGATCAGAGTGTTTATTCACTGCCAAGCATAATGGCGTTCGTTGACTTTGCTGTAACTCCCACACCTTGATTACTGTATTTGCCGATAACTCTCTTTGGCGCAGCGCTAAGGTCATCGCAGCTTCGGTATTTAAAATTAAATCTAACCTTCCAGCTAGAAATTTAGTCATGCTGACCTCAATACTTGCCGCCACATCTAAGTGCCGCTCATCACTAAACCCCTGTTGCCGCAAATGCTGATGAGTCCAACCGTCTCGACTCACTGCGAGCGTATACTGCTTCACATCAGCCAATGAATTCACTTTTATGCGCTGATCATCACTGCGCTTGTAGATAAACATAGGAGTGGGCGCACTAATGGGACAAAACCAGTGAAATAACTGGTGCCGCTTTGCGGTTTTATAAATTGCGAATATACCGTGGTTAGCACGAGTTTTAGCTAAATTATAGGCTCGCGCCCAGGTGGTAAGGTGAATATCAGCATCTATATTGGCGGCTTCTAAAGCTCCACGCACAGCTTGCGTTGCCCGGCCAACCACCTGACCCTGCTCATTAAGGTAGTTATAAGGCGGCCAGTGCTCGGTATAAAGCTGTAGCTGGGGCTGCGCAACGAGGCTAAAGCTAAGACTCATTGCAATTAGCCACACATAGATGTGATATTTAAGGTACTGCATGGCCTTTAGATGCCTGCCATATTCGATACCATTGCTCATGGCTTAATTCTAGCAGCTGGGCGCCAACTGCACTGCGAATACGCTCAATATTCCCCGTACCTAACACCACAGCAGGCTGGCTTGGGTGCCTCAAAAGCCACGCATATACCACTTGATCTAGGCCGCTTGCCCCGATTTCCTGTGCGATTTGCTCTAGTGTTTGCCGTAACCTTTGTGCCTTTTCAGTCATACTGGTAAATATCTTGCCGCCCGCCAGCGGCGACCAACACATCGGGTTTATGCGGCAACGTTGACACTGATCTAACGTACCATCGTCTAACGCATTCATCTGATAGGGAGAGAACTCAATTTGGTTGGTTTGCAGCGGGAAATCCAACCGCGACTGCAATAACTCAAACTGACTGGTGGTAAAGTTAGAAACGCCGAAGTGCAATACATCACCACGCGCTCTCAAGGTATTGAATGCTTCAGCTACTTCGTCTGCCTGCATTAAGTAGTCTGGGCGGTGGATCAGCAAGCAATCTAAACGATCGGTGTGAAAATGCTGCAGTGACTTTTCAGCACTGGCGATAATATGCTCACGGCTGGAGTTATAGTGATTAACATGCCCGGGCACAGCGCGCTTACCCTGCTGCAGCGCAATGCCGCACTTGGTGATGATACGAATTTGTTCACGTATGCTGGGTTTGAGCTTTAATAACTCTCCAAACGCCGCTTCACAGCGATATTGACCATAAATGTCAGCATGATCTGTATCGACAATGCCCTGCTCAATACATTGCTCTACAAACGCGAGGTTTTGTTGGGCGCTGCGCTGCCAATCGAGCATGCGCCAAAACCCTAACACTAAAGGCGAAATTGTTCTGTGTGCCATACTTTGCAACCTGATATTTTTTTGCCACTATAGCACAGCCCATTGGCAGCCCTTCAAGGTACATCATTGTCGTGATCAGTTTATATTTGGTGTTTTACAGCGCATTTCTACTTTGGCAACAGTGGGTGTTACCAACGGCCAGTGAAGACATCCAGGGCATTGTCTCAACGCCACGGCAATGCGCGCAGCAACTCAGAAAGCCAATCACTACGCACACTGACGTCCTACCACAGCGTATTGAAGTCCTCAGTTGGAATATTTATAAAGCACAACATGAACAGCTGCTACCGGATTTAAGAGCGCTGTCTCAGCACGTTGACTTTGTGCTTTTACAGGAGGCGTTTCACGACCAACAACTCTTTGCTATTAAGCCTTATGCACGCTTTTCCCCCGGCTTCCGAGGGTGGTCGAAACAAACCGGTACCTTATTGCTCAGTGATTTTCAGCCACAGCTCTATTGTCGCTTTTACCAACGCGAGCCCTGGCTGCGAACACCGAAGGCATCAAGTATAAGCCGTTATGCGCTAGCGCAGGGGGACAGTTTACTTGTGGTGAACCTCCATGGTATCAACTTTACCTGGGGCACCGAAGACTATCAACGCCAACTAAAAACCTTAACCCTGCTCATCGCTCAGCATAACGGGCCGGTTATTTTTGCTGGCGACTTCAATACCTGGAGCCACTCCCGCCAACAATTAGTACAGCAGCTATTAACTCCTTTGCAGTTAGCACCGGTGACCTTATCCCCTGACCAGCGCACGCGTTTTTTTGGCCACGCTCTGGATCAAGTGTGGACCCGAGGGGTAGAAATAAAAAGAGCTCAAGCGTTGGCACACGAGAGCTCAGATCATAATCCGATATTGGTATCGTTAAGCTTATAGCTTTTTCACGTTATTAGCGCTATCACGATCGACTAATTTAATGAGTGGGTCGACACCTGCAAAGCTTGGCCGCTCATCAACGTACAGCTCTAGTGTATTGGCGCCTGAGACCAGCTCGTGCTTTTGTAAGTAAATCACTGAATCATTGGCACTTAACTGTTCAGGGTCAAAGTGGAACAAGCCAATATCCACCAGCTGCTGCATGGGCTCTTCTGTCTCGACTCCCTCACCATTGGCATACACTTTCTTGGCATCAATGCTCAAGGTCACTTTAAACTTACCGTTTTGCTCATTTGTTTCACTCACGGCTACATCTTCTAGTGCTAGCTCATACAAAGTGATGCGTTTAAACTGATCATCAATAAAGGCCTGCTCTTGCTCATTCGCTTGCGCTTTGAGATGACGCAACAGGTCAAGAGTTGTCGGGTAAGGGTTCGTTTGGTACTTAAACTCCTGTAAAAAGTGCCGTAATGCCGTGTTGGTGCGCTTATCGCCTAACCTATCAGCAACCGCCATCATCACCACCGAGCCTTTACGGTAGTGCAAATATTGCTGATTTTCAGAGCGATACAACGGCATCTCGCGATAACTTTCCATAGTGCGCCCTTGTAAATAGCGATCTAACTCATACTTGAGGAACTTACGCAGCTTCTGCTCGCCATATTTTTCCGCCATCACTTGCAGTGCACTGTACTGAGATAAGGTTTCAGATATGACCGCCGACCCCTGCACGTTGGCGGCACCAACTTGATGCCCCCACCATTGGTGCGCAACTTCGTGAGCGGTTACATAATAAGGCAGGTTAATATCATCTGGGTCTCGCAAGTCGGTGATGAAGCCAATACGTTCAGAATAAGGAACGGTGTTTGCGAAGCTCTGCGCAAAGCCACGGTAACCTGGGAACTCGAGGATTCGTAGCTGTTTATGCTGGTAAGGACCAAACTCTTTAGTGAAATAATCAATAGAGTCCTTGGTGGACTGGATCATCGTATCGACATTCCACGGATGGTCACGATGATAATAAACTTCAATATTGATGCCTTTGTAACGCTCTTTCTTCACTTCTAAGCGGGCCGACATAATATTGTAGAAGTCCACCATAGGCGCATCCATCTCATAGCGATAAGTCCGGCGCCCGCGTTCTTCATCTACTTGTTCACTTTGCAAATAACCTGGGGCGATAGCAAATTGATCAATATCAGTGCTCAGCGTGGCGCTGAAATCAATAAAACCGACGTTAGCACCAAAGAAATTTTGCCCATAATAGCGACTATCCTCGAGGTCATTGGCACGCTCAAGCTCAGGTAAATCACGCTTGCGACGCTCGTTGCGATCCCATAACTGGTAATCAAGGCGGTAGCCAAATACCGGTAATAGTTCCGCGTTATTAATAAAGGTGCCATTTTCAACCAAGCTGGTATCAAAGCCGCTATCTTTAAAGCCTTGGTGGGCACGTACCACAGTTAAAGTGCCTTGACGCACCTCCCCTGGCTGCAAAGGCTTTGCGAACTCAAACCACCAAGTGTTTAAGTCATCAATCTTTTCACCTAAGGCACCACCTTCTAGTTGCACCTGCCATTGTTCACTGTACTGCGGTTTACTCACCAAGAAACGTTCAATCACTTGTTCAGTTGGGTTAGTGAACGTGATATCGGCTTGTGCTTCAATACGTCGGCGCTGCGGATAGATATCAGCGGCAATATCCACCTTAGTTAACATAGGCACAGGCGCTTCTTTATATTGGCCCAATTGCTTTTCGTATTGCACCTGCAGAGCTTGAATATCGTCTTTGGTATGAAATTCGTTCAGTACCCGCGTGTTGTGGTATATCCACGCGCCACTGGCGACAAACATCACCAACCCACAGACTGCCAATACTTGCCCTTTACCGCCTAAGTTATAACTGAGCAGTCGTATACGCGCCAATAGGCTTTGTTGCGGGCCTCGGTGCCATAAGCCGTAGCCTAACGCTGCCAAAGCTAAGGTCATACCTAACCAATACACATTGTACCAATGCACTGCATTAAGAAAGTGACCGTAAGTATTCAAATCAGAATAAGGCGCGGCTGGGGAGCCGGCAAAGTCATACATGTTGTGACTAAAGCCATAGTTGTTAAGGATCAAGCTTACGGCGTAATAGACAATAAACAGTACCATGCCCACATATTTGTTGGGGCTGATCACTTGGAAGAAGAAGGCCAACACTGTGGTCATAAATAACGGTACCAAGGTTAAGTAACCCAAGCGGAATAAGTATTGACCCAGTTCTATATTAAAGTGACCTTTGATCAACTGATAACTAATAGTGAGCGCCATCCCCACTACATATAACATCACTAATACAGCGGTCACAGCGGTTAACTTCGAGCCCCAAAACACTAAGTTATGTGCTGGGTAAGAATCGATAATATCGCCAAACTTTGAATTGCGTTCGCGCCATACCACTTCAGCAGAGTAGTACACCAAGACAATGACCATCAACACGCCCATGGCCCCTTGAATAAGCGGAACCATAGTTTGAGTCAGTGGCCAGTTGGATACGCCATAGCTGACCCCTGGTGCGAGTAGCGGAGCAATCAGCATAAACAGCGTGATGGTCGCTAAAATTAAAAACGCTGGGCTCATTAATACCTGAGCAAACTCAAAACGGGTGCGCATCATAAACTGACTGCGGGTATTAATGCTCTGTACTCGCACAGAGATATTGTTGGCTAATGCTTGTTGCGCGCGCTTACGCATTGATTGCGACACACCTGGGCGCTTTTTATCTTTACCTTGGCTTTGATAACCACTTTTTAATCCTAGCAGCGCAAACACGACTCCTGCGACAGCGAGCCATAGCACACGGTTATACAGCAGGTAGCTGGAAAAAGGTAATAACAGTTCATTCTTCTCAACCGTGGTCCAATAACGTGTTACATCTGCAAATGCACCATAACCAAAGGGGTCTAATAATGCCGCCCACACCCGTACCGACGGCTCTTCAAAATACACCGAAAGGGTCGAATAAGTGAGAAATAGAATCACGGCGGCAATATATACAGCCATCATGGTGCGAAAACGCAGCGCCGCTACATGACAAAACACCGCAATCACAAACAAAGTGGGCAAAGCGAGGACCAGATAAGGCTGCAGGTAGTGAGATAAATGCTGCTCGCCCAGCAGCTCGGCTGGCGACCAACCAAGCATGACGCCAAAAGCGCTCCCCGCAAACACACCTAAGGGTACAAACAGCATTACCACCGCAGTCACCACAAAAGAGCCTAAAAAGTGACCCAAGGTGTAAGCCTGCTTATTAAAGGGCTTGGTGTACACCAGCTCTAGCATGTTTTCAGTATCGTTGCGTAAGCTGGATGAGGCGACAAAGTTCACCACCGCAAAAAGCACGAAATTCAACGCCACAACTTGCACAAACGCATTCACAAACGGGCCGTTGAGATGCACGTTAGAACCCCACAACGGGAGGTTATCGCTCATGGTCATGGCAAACGAAAGTAGAAAAAACAATAAACTACAAACGTAAAAAGATGGCTGGCGCAAAAAATAGCGCAGCTCAAAGGTGAGCATTTTAAGTAACATATGCCCTCCTACGCCTGTGCCGCTGCACGTTGCTGGTATAACGTCGAGAAATACACGTCTTCTAAGTTACTGGGCACGGCCTCAAATCCTTCCGGCGGCGCATCGGCAAATACATGTAAAATAGTATTGCCAGCAAACAAGCGTTTAGAAATCACCGGTAGGTGCTGCTCAAGCTCTAACGCCTGCTGCTGATTGGCCACTTCTTTACGCCAAATCTGGCCATTAAGCTGATGGGTTAAATCGATAGGATTGCCTTGCAGGAGAATTTCGCCACCCGCTAGCACCGCCATGTTAGGGCATAACTCACTGACATCATCAACGATGTGAGTTGATAAGATCACCACTTTTTGCTCACCCAAACTAACTAATAGATTGTGAAAGCGATTCCGCTCTTCAGGGTCTAAGCCGGCAGTCGGCTCATCGACTATCAGTAAGTCAGGGTCGCCAAGCAGCGCTTGAGCAATGCCAAAGCGTTGGCGCATGCCTCCTGAAAAACCACTCACTGCTTTAAGTTTATGCTCATATAAGTTGGTGTGCGCAAGTAGGCCATCAACCACTTCTTTACGCTCTTTGGCGTTGTCTAAACCTTTTAATATCGCCATATGATCGAGCAAATCTGCTGCACTAACTCGGGGATAGACGCCGAAATCCTGTGGCAGATAACCCAAGCGGCGGCGCACTTCCTGCGGCTGTTTAAATACATCCAATCCATCAAATTCGATGGTGCCGCTATCCGCTGTTTGTAAGGTTGCAATGGTGCGCATCAATGATGACTTTCCTGCACCGTTCGGCCCAAGGAGCCCAAACATGCCTTTAGGGATTGTTAAATTCACTCCTTTGAGCGCTTGCACGCCATTGCCATATGTTTTGGTAAGGCCTTGAATCGAAAGCACGGGGTATTCCTTTTTATATTTATTATTAGTGCCTAGGGTTATACCACAGGGGAAAGCGGGTACAAAGATGAACGCGACGTTAATATGTAAGTAAATATGATGTAGACAGAAATACCTTTCGGACCTAGGCTAAATTGACCACTACCATTGAGCGAGTGCACTATGCAGCCCCACCAACATACCCCTTTAACCGACTTTATTGAGTACCCTGCCGCGCAAATGCTGACGCGTGCGCAGGAGTTTTTAGACACCGCCAAACGTCGTCACAGTATTCGTAGTTTTAGCGACCGTGCGGTTGATAAGCGCATTATCGAAACCTGTATTCAGGCGGCAGGCACAGCGCCGAGTGGAGCCAACCACCAACCCTGGCACTTTGTCGCTATCAATTCCGAAGCCGTAAAAAAGCAAATTCGCGAGCAAGCAGAGCAACTAGAGCGCTCGTTTTATGAGAGGAGGGCTGGGCAGCAGTGGCTAGATGCACTCAAACCTTTGGGCACCGATGCGCAAAAGCCATATTTACAGCATGCGCCTTGGTTAATCGCGGTATTTAGCCAGAAAAAAGGCGGTTTACACACCGATGAGCAGCAACCCAATTATTATGTTCACGAGTCTGTTGGGCTCGCCACAGGCTTTTTAATTCAAGGCTTACATCGCGCTGGGCTAGCCACCCTCACGCACACTCCCAAGCCGATGAGCTTCCTGAGCGAAATTTGCGGCCGCAACAAAGACAATGAACGCCCCTATATGCTTATCGTGGTCGGCTACCCAAGTGACGATGCCACGGTGCCTAACCACGCTTTACAGAAAAAATCGCTGGCTGAGATAGCAACATTTTTATAGCGCTGCGGGCTGCGCTTCGGTGGCTATTATCTCACCGGGGCTCAGCCCTGAAAGCACCTCAACCTGCTTATCAACAACTTGTCCCAAACGAACATAACGGCGCTGCAATTGCCCTTGCTTTACCACCATGACCATGTCCAGCTGACCATGTTGGTGCACCCACTCGCGGGCCACCAGCACTCCTTGGCGTGAAGACGCTGGCAGCTCCAGCTGCGCATACAAGCCAGGCAGCAGCTTCGCACTTTGTGGCGCCGCAAAGCGCATCAACAGCGAGCGCGAACCACTGTCTGCGGCGGGAACCACCTCCACCAGCGGCACGTCTGCGTGTAGCGCCAACGAAGAAATTGAAACTCGTCGCTGTGTGCCAATATCCAAGGTTAATGCCTGGCCTTCACGTACCGCAAACTCAAGCTGTAGTTGCTGGGGATTGTAAATGGCCAGTAGCGCCTGCCCTGGGCTGGCGGTATCACCCGGCTCAGCGAAACGCTCGACCACGCGCCCAGCAATAGGTGCTTTAATGGTGGCGTACTGTAAGGCAATCTGCGCTTGTTGCAACGCTTGTTGGGCCTGCTCAACACTGGCTTTGAGGTTGTCATGGTTGGCGGTAGCTGCATCAATATCGTTTTGCGAAATCAACCCTTGTGCAAATAGCTCGTTAGCACGGCGAAGCTGTTTACTGGCCTGTGTCAATGACGCTTGCAATGCATTTACTTGCGCTTTGGCTTGCTGCACTTGGCTTTGTAGCGCCTGTTTATCAAGCTCAATCACCACTTGTCCTTGCTTTACGGTGTCACCTGCACGCACTAAAAAGCGCTCAATCTGTGCTAATACCCGTGCTGAAACTTGGGTATTTTGCTTGGCAATAACCTGCCCTGGCACCACTTCTGCCACATTTATGGCACTAAGCTCAACCTGATGGGTGGCGCCTCGGTATGATTGCTCATCGGTTTTGACTCCTGGCGCAATATGCTGAGTAAGCACCCCAGAAAACCACACTATTACGGCGGCTAAAATAGCTATGACGAGCGCCGCTGTTAACTTAGTTCGCATTGTTTGCTTCCTCTTTTGCAAAGACCAGGTAATACACCAACGGCACGACCAGCAAAGTGAATAGGGTTGAGGCGAGAATGCCGAAAATAATCGCGATTGCGAGACCGCTAAAGACGGGATCAAAAATGATCATTATATTGCCCAGCAGGGTGGTCCCAGCGGTTAACAGCACTGGTCGCATACGTACCTGCACAGCGTTAATAAGCGCCGTTTTAATAGCTTCACCTTGGCGTCGTGATTGTTCAATAAACTCAACCAGGATCAATGAATTACGTATGACGATACCGGCCAGGGCAATCATGCCAATCATCGCCGTGGCGGTAAATAACACCGGCTCCGGCGCGTCGGCAATAGCGCGCTCACCCAATTGATTCAGCAACCAAAAACCGGGCATAATCCCAATAATGGTAAGCGGAATGGCCGACATAATAATTAATGCCAAGCTCATGGATTTTGTTTGCACCCGCAACAACACTAAAATGGCCGCCAACGCAAAGGCAAAGGCAATGCCCATATCGCGAAACACATCAATGGTGATGCGCCACTCCCCTTCGCCGCTAAAAGATACATCAATCCCCTCGCCAAGGCGCCATGCTTGAGTGCCACCCGAATCAACAAAAGTACGCTGCTGCCAAGGGGTGCTTTGCAATTCTGCCACGCCCTTATCGGCACTGACATCGGCAATCACTTCCGCCGGGGTACGGCCATTGAGCTCAGCCATAACATAGATAACCCGTTGTAAGTCTTTGCGCACAATGGGCTGGGGTCGCGCTAATGAGTTAAACTCGCCCAATTCAGACAGCGCCACCATAGGCTGAGGAGCGCTAGATAAACCAAGCTCCGAACTGCGTTGGCTAATATTGCGCTGACCTTTCACCTGCAAGGCGCCAACATGTGTTTGCGTACGGTGGCGATATGGCAGCGTCACCTCGATAGGCAGCGGGTTGATTTCATCATCGACATAAAGTTGACCGACCTGCTGACCTTTTAATGCCACCCTCAACGCCGTAGCGATATCGGCGCTGGCGACCGCCGACAGTGCCGCTTTGCTAGTGTTGGTAACAAAGCGCAGCTGTGTTTGCGCAGCGGCCATGGAGCTGTCAACTTCAACAACATGGGGCTCTTGGCGCAGCCGCGCCATCACTTGGCGTGCGGCCTCACGGTGCTGTTGCGCATCGATAAACGGTTTGGCATAGACCTCGGCGACCAAAGTGCTTAGCACCGGAGGCCCGGGCGGCACCTCAATCACTTTAATAGTGATCTCGTCTTGATTAAATTCGGCCAGCTCATCACGCAGCCGTAACACCACAGCATGGGACTGATGCTGGCGTTGCGATTTATCGTGTAGTAATACTCGTAACTCCCCCTGATGCTCGCCAACGCGGCGGTAATAACCTCGCACCATGCCATTAAAGTCCATACTCGAAGGCTGGCCGACGTACGCGGCAATGGCCTTGACCTCATTGAGCTGCCACACCTTGTGCTGAACCTGACGGGTCAATGCCGCTGTATGCTCCAATGCCGTCCCCTCGGGCATGTCAATGAGCACCTGCACCTCGCTTTTATTATCGTAGGGCAGTAACTTCAGCGGCACGGCACGCATCACCGGTAAGCTGGCGCTGAATACAAATAACGCTAAAACCGTATACAGCACCCATTTAGATCTGCGTGGTTGGCTAAGGATATAACCCAGCAATTGCGTGTACTTCTGCATCGCTTTGCTTGGTTCCCTGAGTGCCAGACCTTGCTCTGGCTTGAGGATACGCATAGCTAGCCATGGCGTTACGAAAAATGCCACCAGCGTCGATAGCGCGACACTGATTGGCACGTTAAACGCCATGGGCGCCATATAGGGACCCATCATTCCGGTAATAAAGGCAAGTGGAAAGAAGGCCACCATAATGGTCAATGTTGACATCAACAGTGGCGTGCGGATTTCGCTGATGGCAGCGACGATGTTATCTTTTCGATCACCAGAGCGATTAAGGTAACGACTGATATTGTCTATGCCGGTGATCGGGTCATCGACTAATAGCCCCAAGGCTAAAATAAGCGCGAACAAGGTGACGCGGTTAATGGTGTAACCAAAAGTCCAATCTAAGGTGAGGGTGAGGCCATAGCAAATAGGCAAGGCCAAGGCGATCACGATCGCTGGACGCCACCCTAAAAACACGCCAATAAAGAGCACCACGGTAATAATGGCAAAAGCCAGGCTGGCGCCGAGGTTATTGACTTTGTCATTCGCTGTTTGGCCATAGTCGCGTAGCGTCACCACTTTGACTTCTGGCGGCAACAGCTGTTGTTGCAAACGCGCCATTTCACGATGCACCGCATCGGCAACCGCCACCGCATTACTACCCCCTTGCTTTGCCACGCTTAAGGTCACTAAGGGCAGCTGCTGGTGATCGCCGTGTTGTAACCACTGGTAATGACTGGGCTCACTGGGGCCGACGGTGATCTCGGCGACGCTATCTAAGCGCACGGCCTGACCATTAACAACATTAACCACTAACTCACTGAGCTGCGCTTGGTCACGTAAGGCATCACCGGCTTGAACATGCACCCGCCATGGGCCTTGCGCATCGTTGACTCGACCCACTTCATGCAACTGATTTGATACCTCCAGCGCATAGAGAACATCTTGTACCGTGGTTTGATGGGCATTGAGCGCGCTGATATCGAGATAAATATAGGCGCTGCGTTTACGCCCGGCGACCACCTTTACCTCGCTCGTATCCGCCAAGCGTTGTAAATTGGTGGCTAACTCCTGCGCCATGCGGGTGAGGTCATAATCGTTATAGAGCTGCGGTGCCTCGCTGTATAAGCCCAACATCACAATGGCCACATCATCGACCGATATGGGCTTAATCTGCCACTGCTTAACCACCTGAGGCATGGTGTCTTGATAGGCATATAATTTTGCATAAGTGTCTATCAAAGCTTGCTCGCGGGAGTGACCCACCTCGAAGCGCAGTGTGGTTACTAGTTGCTCATTAGCCGTGGTGGAATAGATGTGTTCAACCCCTGGAATTTGCGCCAGCAGCTTCTCTAGTTTGATGGTCACCAGCCGTTCGACTTGTGGCGCCTCAATACCGGGCACGGCCACGGTGATATCAAGCATAGGTACAGTGATCTGTGGCTCTTCCTCACGCGGGGTATAGCTTAAGGCCAAGGCGCCAAGCACCAAGGCCACAATGAAAACCACTAGCGCAAAAGGGCCGTTCAAACTTGCTTTTACTGTTTTATCCAAGGCGTTCACAGCCTACTCCTGACAAAATAGCGTGTATAAAGTCTGCAAAATGGCCTTCGCGTTATCATCACACAACTGGTAGTAAATAGTCTGACTCTCACGCCGCGTGGTCACCATGTTTTCGTTACGCAATACAGCGAGGTGCTGTGACAATGCCGACTGACTTAACGGCACCGCATCATTAAGCTGGGATACGCTGAGTTCACCCTGCTGCAAACTGCATAGGATCATTAGACGATTTTTATTTGCCAGAATCTTCAGCAGGCTTTGTGCCTGCTCAGCGCTATCGGCTATTTTACTAAAATCCACGTGTCGCTCTTGTTGTGAACTGAGAATGGCAGAAGTATAGAAAGGAATATTAGCCTTGTCTAATATTAATTGTTGCTAATTTAGATTTTACTAATATACTGAATATTGTCTCTCATCTCCAACAAGGTGTATTGCTATGAATATATCTGCTGCGCTGCGACTTATTGCTGGCGTTATGGTCCTGATATCCTTACTGCTGGCGCATTTTGTCGACTCTAACTGGCTATTTTTTACTGTATTTATTGCCCTTAATCTCATCCAATCAGCATTTAGCGGTTGGTGTCCTATGATGTATATATTAAAAAAGCTAGGCATGGAGGAATAATATGCTGATCCCAATCCCAGATTTACTGAAAACCATCACCCCCAATCAACGCCGCATTAGCGCCGAGCAAGCGAAAGCGGAGCTAAGTGATAATCATGGTTTATTGATTGATGTACGCGAACCCGCCGAGCATGCAACCAAAGCCGCCACGGGCGCTATTAATATTCCTCGGGGACTGCTGGAAATGAAGCTGATGGAAATTGAAAAAGACGCCAATCGCCCTATCTACTTACACTGTGCTAGCAGTGCGCGGGCGACACTAAGTGCCGAGCAGCTCACGCGCGTCGGCTACAAAAATGTTACCGTCATAACCTGTAAGGCCGATCATATTTGTCAGGTGTTTTAATTTAACAGTAACATGACTCCGATATGCTCTGTATTTTTAGGTTAATGGGTACAGAGTAATGACGTTAACGCGGAGAAGTTTTTTAAAGGCATCGGCAGCCGGATTTGGTGTTGCCGTTTTATCGCTCGGCCTCAGTGGCTGTGTATTCGATAGTGACGATGACGATAGCGTCGATGTGAGCTTTGATCACGGTGTCGCCAGCGGCGACCCACTCAGCGATGCCCTCATTATTTGGACTCGAGTAACACCACAACAGCCAATTAGCAGCCTCAAGGTGCAATGGCAGGCGGCGACCGATCCCGAGTTTATCAACATCAGCCATGATGGCGAGGCGCAGGTAAGTGCCGACAGTGACTTTACACTGAAAGTGGACTTACAAGGGCTCGATGCGAACACTCAGTACTACTACCGCTTTAAAGCATATGGCAAAACCTCCCCGACGGGTAAAGGGAAAACGCTGCCAACAGGCAATGTTGATCAAGTTAAGTTCGCCGTGCTTTCATGCGCAAACTACCCTGCTGGCTATTTTCATGTATATGGCGAGGTTGCCAAACAACCCGACTTAGACGCGGTATTACACCTTGGCGATTACCTCTATGAGTACGGCAATGACGGCTATGCCACTGCCGATGCAGCGGCCCTTGGGCGCCTACTACCGCAAGATAACAGCACAGAAATATTATCGCTTGAAGATTACCGTAAACGTTATGCACACTACCGTACAGATACAGACCTGCAAGCGGCACACAGCCATTGTCCATTTATTGTGGTGTGGGACGACCATGAAATAACCAATGATACCTGGCGTGATGGTGCCCAAAATCATAATGAGGACGAAGGGGATTTCACTCAACGTAAACTTTATGCCTTACAAGCTTACTTCGAGTGGATGCCCATACGTAATGTGGCCGACAAAGAGCGTATTTATCGTCGTTTTGATTTTGCTAACCTAGTGTCTTTGTACATGCTGGATACCCGCGTACTAGCCCGCGATGAGCAACTTAGCTTTGCTGATTTTGACCTTGCTAGCGCCCCAGGACAAGCGCAGTTTGCCAGTGCTATTAGCTCCTCATCACGGGCTCTCTTAGGTAGCGAGCAATTAACTTGGCTACAAGATGGCATCATGACCTCTGACTGCCAATGGCAAGTACTCGCACAGCAGGTACTGATGACGAAGATGCATATGCCGGTGGAAGTATTGCAGCTGCTCGGGAGCCTGCAAGTTGCCTTGGCCAGTGGCGAAGACACAAGCGCCCTGCTCACCCAAGCCAATGCATTGTTCGCTGAGTTGGCGCGAATAAAAACGCGCATACTAGCTGGGGATCCCACTGTCAGTGCCAACGAGCGCGCCCGGGTAGAAACCAAAGTGCCCTACAACCTTGATGCCTGGGACGGTTACGCTTATGAGCGCGAGATGTTGCTCGCCAGCGCCGTAGCTGCGCAAAAGGATTTAGTTGTACTTGCTGGCGATACCCATAATGGTTGGGCTGGTCAATTGCGAACCGACGCTACTAATCCCATTGCTGCTAACCAAGCGGCTGGCGTTGAATTTGCCACCGCTTCGGTTTCTTCCCCTGGACTTGAAAGTTATTTATCCCTGAACACTCAGGATCCGCAGGCAGTAGCACAAATAGAGCAGGTCATCACCTTGCTGATTGACGACCTTACCTACAATAACTTAGTGGATCGGGGTTATCTCACGGTGACGTTCACCGCCGAGCAAGCACAGGCGCAGTGGCATTACATCAACACGGTAAAAGACAGTCATTACCAAGTGCTTTCAACACGTTCAAAGCAGTTATCAGTGAATGCCGGTAGTCGTCAGCTGATAAGTTAATCTGAACGCTGCTCGATATGCTTAAGTCGCGTATCAATCCGTTCTACAACTTCGACCAAGCGTGCCAACAGCGCTTGGTCGCTAGGTTGTGATAGAGACTCTGATTGTGTTTGTTGGTGCTCAGCTAACCGCTCTTTTTGCGCCAAAATGGCCTCACGGAACTGCTGTGCATCCACCACTCCAATGAGTGACACTAACGCACCGGTACCCGACTGGCCCGCTGTTTCAAAACTCAATTGATGAATACCAAACAGTCGCATCAATGGCCCTTGCGTTAACCCCACATCAGTAATTTTATCAAGGGGAATGGTCTTTTCAGTGCGCACCAAAATACCGCGTTTAACAAACAGCTTTTTTTCACTCAAGGTTGCCGACATGGCCGCCAACATACGCCCTGATACGAGCCACACAACAATGGCAATAACGGGGATAAAAACAATACCAAACAAGGTCACTGTGGCAACCAATAACCACAAGACCAACCAGTATTGTTTCACTTTGGGGTTAAATTGCGCGCTGTGTAAAATCGTTTCACTACTCATTAGTACTACCTAGCTGGTAGTCAAATACGTAATGGTGAGCGCCATTGTCCATATTGATGGTCATTTTCCCGCTCAAGCCTCGCAATTCGCCGCTACCTGAATCCGGCACCACCTCAAGGATCAATGTATCTTTGCCTTGGTTCATGGTACCGAAGTGCTGGAGTACGAAGCTGCCTTTTTTGTCAGCCAGTGTCCCAGTGACCTGCTCCAAGGCGACATAACCAGCAGAGCCTTGCACTGGCGTGCGGGCACTGAGCATTTCACCTTGACTAATACCGTGGAGCTCACCACTAAAGGTTTTATCTATCGACATTCTTCCTAAATCAATACCGTCTACCCCAGTGGCATAACTTTGTTGCGGGTTTAATTTAACGGTAAAAGTTCCTGTTGCTTGCATGGTAGCTTCCTGTTGGTTAGTCCTTGTACTCTAGTTGTATAGAAAAACCACCAACAACGCAACGTTGGTATCATAGCAACCATGGCGCCAGTGCACAGGTTTGATACACTGAGCACTTAATCCGCAGCAAAGTACGCATATGAACACAGCCGCTAACGAAAAAAGCGCTTTGCGCTACCTCCGCCCTATTTTTAAATTTGTGTGGCCTTATAAGTGGGTGGTTATCGCCGCCCTCGCAGCGCTACTACTGACCGCAGGTATTAACCTTTCGTTGGGACAGGGGCTCAAGCAAGTGATTGATGACGGCTTTATTGCTGGTTCAATTACTCAGCTACGACAATCTGTGATGGTACTTATTGCCCTAATCGCGATCATGGCGGTGGGAATTTTCTGCCGCTTTTACATGATGTCGTGGCTAGGTGAACGCGTTAGCAACGATATTCGCAAGGCGGTGTTCGCGCGTATCGTCTCCCTGCACCCAAGTTACTTTGAAGAGAATCGCAGCGGCGAAATTATGTCGCGCCTAACCACCGATACCACCTTACTGCAAAGCATCGTCGGCTCGTCTTTATCCATGGCGCTGCGCAGTGCGTTGATGCTTATCGGCGGCATCATTATGCTGTTTATCACTAATGTGAAGCTGACGTTGATCGTACTGCTGTGTGTACCGCTGGTGCTCTTACCTATGAAGTTATTCGGCCGCCGCGTGCGCAACTTAGCAAGTAGCTCCCAAGACGCTATCGCTGACATCAGCACCTATGCTGGCGAGGTCATGCAAAACATCAAAACTGTGCACAGTTTTAACCGCCAGGCGATGGAGCAAAACGCTTTTAACGGTGAAGTAGATAAAGCTTTCTCAGTCGCAAAACGACGAATACTTCAACGCGCCATCCTGATAGCCCTCGTGATTTTTATCACCTTCTCGGGGATCAGCTTTATGCTCTACAGCGGCGGCGTGGATGTTCTCAATGGCGCTATGACTGGCGGTGAGCTGGCAGCCTTTGTTTTTTATGCTGTGGTGGTGGCGATGTCGGTAGGCACAGTGGCGGAAATATATGGCGAACTGCAACGCGCGGCGGGGGCCGCTAAGCGCCTAGTAGAGCTGCTGCAAGTACGCAGCGATATAATCGACCCGACGACTCCAGCCCGCTTTGATAACCAGCAAAGCGAAACAGCTATTTTAGCTTTTAATGAGGTGCGTTTTTGCTACCCCTCGCGACCAGATAAACCCGCCCTTGATGGATTTAACCTAACCATTAACGCTGGCGAGACCATTGCAATTGTCGGTCCTTCGGGGGCGGGAAAAAGCACCTTGTTTGAGTTGTTACAGCGTTTCTATGACGTGAGCAGCGGCCAAATTAAATTGCACAACAAAGAACTTAGCACTTTATCTTTACACGCGCTTCGTGACGAAATGGCCATGGTGGCCCAGCATCCAGTGCTGTTTAGCGCCGATGTTTATCACAATATCGCGTATGCGCGCGAGGACGCCACACAAGCCCAAGTGATCGCCGCCGCGAAACAAGCCTATGCACATGAATTTATAAACGACTTACCTGATGGCTACAGTAGCTTTTTGGGGGAGCGAGGTGTGCGCCTATCGGGAGGGCAAAAACAGCGCATTGCCATTGCTCGTGCTATTTTGAAAGACCCCAATATTTTACTTTTAGACGAAGCGACCAGCGCTTTAGACGCCGAAAGCGAGTTTCATGTGCAAGCCGCGCTGACCCGACTCATGCAATCTCGCACAACACTAATTATTGCCCATCGTTTAAGTACGGTGATGCATGCGGATCGCATCGTGGTCATGGACCAAGGTAAAGTGGTGGCCGTTGGTGACCACCCGACATTATTGCAACAATCGGCGCTGTATCAGCGCCTATGCGAGTTGCAGTTTAATCAGCCTTCGCAGTTATCTAGTTCTTAACGTTAGGCACGATTTGGATTTCTACACGACGGTTCAAGGCGCGACCGTTAGCCGTGGAATTATCCGCAACAGGGCGACTTTCGCCAAAGCCTTGAGTGCTCACACGCGCCGCTAAAATTTGCTTGTTCACCAAGTAATTTTTAACGCTCTGAGCGCGCTGCTCAGATAAACGTTGGTTATAATCACTGGCGCCAGTGCTGTCGGTATGGCCTTGAACGCTCAGGTAGGTTTTCTCGTACTTATTCATAACGCTGGCAATTGCGTCTAACGTACGGTGGAAACCACTAGAGATATAAGATTGATCGGTGGCAAAGGTAATATTTGAAGGCATCACTAAACGGATGTTGTCGCCCTCGCGTACCACTTCCACGCCCGAGCCCGCTAGTTCATCTCGAAAAGCCTGTTCCTGCTTATCCATGTAGTCACCCACTGCAGCACCCGCTAAGGCGCCAATGGCTGCACCGATAAAAATACGCTTGTCGTCATGGTCGCCCGTCGCTTTACCTAGTACGGCGCCAATGCCGGCACCGATACCTGCACCTTTTTGCGTATTGGTTGCTTGGCAACCTGACAACACCACTGTTACCGCTACTGCTGTAGCCACTGTAGAGAAACGAGTCATACGTTTAACCATTGTGAATTCCTAAATAGTTGAGTATGCGGGTGATACTAGCAAAGATTAATGAACTAGAGGTTAAAACCGTGCTAATTAATTCCGTTTTGAGGCATCACTGGAGGTAGCGCATAAGGTTTGACCAACGCACTTAACTCGCCGCTGTTAAGCATTTTCTGGTACTGCTGATTAATTTTCTCAGCCAGTGTGCTACCAGCAAAACGCGATGCAAACGCCATATGACCATAAATGGCGTCTTGATACCTATAGGGGTGCTTCATAAGTTGATGTGCCGGGCGTTGCAGTACGCCCATCGCATGTTCTGCCGTCGCCTCAACGCCAATAAACAGGTCTACGCGGTCTTTGAGTAACATATCTAAAGCGATTTGCTCTGATGTCACTGGTACTTTTATCAGCTTTTCATCATTGTCAAAGCGCGCAAAGTGCGCCGCTCCGCGCATCACCGCAATACGTTTCCCATACAAGTCGTTGTAGCGCTCGATGTTAAAGTTGGGTGTCTTTAGCGAATAAAAGCTAAATGATGAGTGCAATGCCATGTAAGCTGGCGTAACAAACTGCAGTTGTTGTTCACGAGCAGGAGTACGTATTAGCCCACCCATTATATCGACTTCATTATGAGTGAGTAAGTAAACACAGCGAGAAAACGGGCATGCAATTACGTTGATATCGAAGTTTAGCTCTTGGGCTATCGGGCGCAGGATATCAATAATCAGCCCTTTAGGTGCACTCGATTCGGTATTGCTATAAGGCGGCGCATGATCGACGGCAACACTAACAACCGTGCGAGCACTGGCACAAAGCGAATATACCAACGTAACTATCAGCAAAAAAAAGACGCGTGCTCTTACTACCACCTGTGCCCCTTGCAACTAATACCGCTGTGCCTGTACTGTCATATTAATGACAACTAATCGAAGTATAGTTTAGTGATGAAACTTTTATCGTTATTTTACCAGTTTTTCCTCCTCGGCTGCACTAGCTTCGGTGGCCCAGCAGCACATTTAGGTTACTTTCAACGCCACTTCGTTGAAAACAAGCAATGGTTATCACAGCAGCAGTACGGACACTTGATCTCGCTCAGCCAGTTATTACCAGGCCCCGGCAGTTCGCAGGTAGGCTTCGCAATTGGCTTACAACATGCGGGCGTGCTTGGTGGCATCGTTGCTTTTGTTGGCTTCACCTTGCCCTCAATGTTGATTATGGTGTTATTGGCTGTTGGCGCGCAGCAATTAGGCTGGGGGCTGTCTGGGTTAATCATTGGCCTAAAACTTTTCGCAGTCGTCATTGTTACTGATGCACTGATAACGATGACTAAAAGCTTTTGCCCTAACTGGCAAACAAAAGCCTTAGCATTGCTCAGTGCCTTGGCACTTATTTTTGCTCCTTCCCTTTACACGCAACTGGCCATTTTAGCCGTAGCTGGCGTAACCGGTGCTTGGTTATTAAAACCGATGGAGTGCGCCGATTCCGAGTCGCCTACACGACTTAACTGGCCGGCTTTACTGCTCTTTTCAGTGCTGTTTTTACTTACCTTTAGCGCTGCCTCTGGCTATTGGCAACTGGCTGGGCAGTTCTATCAAGCGGGATCTTTGGTATTTGGCGGCGGCCATGTGGTGTTACCGCTGTTAGACACTATTCTAACGGATGTTGACAGCGATGCATTTTTATCCGGCTATGCAGCCGCCCAGGCTATTCCTGGGCCGATGTTTACCTTTGCTACGTACCTTGGTGCTATCATGACACCGCACGCGCCTTTGCTAGGTGCTACCTTAGCCACCTTAGCCATTTTTACGCCTGGTTTTTTGTTGTTTATCGGCTTTCATCGCCACTGGCAGTCGTTATTGAGCAACCCACTCGTTGCTGGCGTGAGTAAAGCCATTAATGCTGCAGTGGTGGGCTTTATTGCTGCCGCTTTATACAACCCGATCATCCCCGCAGGCGTAAGCCAATGGTGGTATGGTCTTGTTGCCATTATCGGGCTGTGGATATTGCGCCAGTATAAACCGCCAATACTTATGGTAATCGCCAGTTTTGCAGCGCTGGGGCTATTGCTGGCAAAGCTGCCCTAATCACCGATTAGTTAGGGCTACTCATTTGCCCAGTAATACTCTGATATGGGCGTAATTCGAACACAGGCAGCATCGCGAGCAGATGATCCATAATTTCAGCCTGCAAGTGCTCATAAGAGATCCAGCGTTTATCGGCACTGAAGCAGTAAAATTCAATAGGCAGGCCGTGGTTTAGTGGCTGCATCTCGCGCACCATTAGGGTCAGCTCATTGTTGATGCGCTCATGCTGCTTCAAGTAGCCCTCGGCATAGCGGCGAAATAGCCCCAGATTAGTGACCTGCTCCGGCAAGCTACTGGCTTTGACATAATCATCGATGTTAATGGTATCGCTGATACGTTGCTGCAATGCCTCGTCGGCGAGGCGAATACTGTTCATATCGATATTCAGCGAGCGCTTTATCCGGCGACCACCAGACTCTTGCATACCGCGCCAATTCTTAAATGAGCCGGCCACCAGCATATAAGTTGGAATTGTGGTGATAGTGTTATCCCAATTGCGCACTTTAACGGTGTTCAGGCCAAGATCGATAACTTCACCGTCAGCGCCGTAGTTATCAACCTGAATCCAATCTCCGTAGGTAACCAAGCGATTAGCGGCAATTTGAATACTGGCAACGAAGCCCAAAATCGTGTCTTTAAACACCAACATGGTGACCGCTGCGATAGCACCAAAGCCAGAGATAATGTAGGTAGGAGACTTCTCCAGCAGTAAAGAGAAGATTAAGATGGCACAGATTATAAAAGTCACCAGCTTTACCAGCTGGATAAGGCCTTGAATCGGGACTTCTCGGGCAAACTCAAACTGATTATAGATAGCACCACCGACACTGACGACACTACTGACAATAAAGCCGCCATACACAATAAGCGCTATTTGCGCCAAGGTCCGTACAACGCCACCCACCAGCTCGGTGCTTGGAAAAACGTTCTGGAAAAAGGCTAAAAACACCACACAGCAAATAATACCGGCGACGCGACGATTCAGCTTTTGTAGCAAGGGCGCCAGCATGGTAATGCGCTCTGGTGATAACTTTGCGGCCAGCGACTGCACACCTGGCAACATCAAACTGCGCAGGAAAAAATACAGCAACAGAATCGCCAGCATCCCCAAACCTGTCGCGGTAATCGCACTGAATAAACTGGCTTGCTCCATGCCCTCAAACCAAGGTTCGATCAGGGTTTGTAACTGGCTCTCATTCATAGTTCACCTGTTGAATTCGCAACGTCAGGACACACCTCAGTGACAGGTGCATAATTGTTAGCAATCAACGCATCTTTCTGATGCCACATAACATTGAGGTGTTTTTGAAACTCAACGCGAAAGGCTTTATCTTGCTGATAGTCCCCCACAAGTTGTGGTGCAATTTCTCGCACCTCTACTGAGAGTTCAATATGAGTAAGTCGGCCAGTTAAAAAGTCGCGACAGATATGGCTGCCCTGTGATTGGTAGTGCAACGTTGCATCTAACAGACCGTCAAATTGCTCCCCTAGCACTTGCAGTGCAAAGGCAATACCGCCAGCCTTGGGCTTGAGCAAATGGCGAAATGGACTCTCTTGGCGTTGATGTTTACTGGCAGTGAAACGTGAACCCTCGACAAAATTAACGATACACGATGGATACTGTTTAAAGTTATGGCAACTGCGTTTGGTTCGCTCTACGTCCATACCTTTGAGCTTTGGATTCTTGGCTATTTGCTCTTTGCTAGCACGCTTCATAAAGGGCATACCCATAGCCCATGCACCGCTGCCAATCAGTGGCACATATTTTAACTCATCTTTGAGGAAGAACTTCGGTGCGGGTAGCTCATTCACCGCACTAAGTACAACGATATCAAGCCAGCTGAGGTGATTAGATATCAGTAAATACCAAGCGCCTTTTTGCACTTCACCGTTGAACGACACATCAAAGTTCTCACAGCCGATCTTTAACCCTAAACGATTACCACCACGCCAGCCATTGTAGGCGCTATGTAATAAGACGGTCACTACATGTAGAGGCAACACTAACTTCACTAAGCCTAAGAGGAATACGATTACTCCCCACACCAGTGTATTCACTAGTAACACACAGCCAGCTAAAATCCCTGCTAACCAATTGGGTAGAAATCGCTTGAGCATAGTTAACTCCTGTTATGCTTTGCTAAATCGTCAAATACACGGTCTTTGTCATGCCACATATCATTAAGATGCTGCTGAAAAGATACCCGAAATTCATTGTCATTGCTGTAGTCGCCCACCAACTTTTTATCAAGCGGGAGTACCTCAACATGCACAGCAACCTCTTTCACTTTGCCTGCAGCCAAGTCCAAAAATGTGGGGATGCCGCCGGGGTAATGAATGGTCACATTCACTATTTTACTGATCTGCTCTCCCATCGCTTGCAGCACAAACGCGACACCACCCGCTTTAGGCTTCAGTAAATGCTTAAACGGACTGCGTTGGCGCTGATGCTTGTCCTCGGTATAGCGCGTTCCCTCTACGAAGTTGACAATAGACACCGGCATTTCTTTAAACTTTTCACAGGCTTTGCGTGTGGTTTCGATGTCTTTACCACGTAGTTTAGGGTTTTTCTTTAATTGCGACTTGCTGGTGCGTTTCATAAAAGGAAAATCTAATGCCCACCAAGCTAGGCCTAAAAAAGGCACGTACAGTAGCTCTTTTTTCAAAAAGAAATTCAAAAATGGTATGCGGCCTCGAAAGATGCGCTGCATCACCAAAATATCGACCCAACTTTGATGGTTGGCAATCACGAGATACCAATCTTTTTTGCGTAGCTTATCAAGGCCACTCACTGTCATCTTATAGGGAGTGAGCAATTTTTGATTCAATGAGTTACCACCCACCCATAACCCTGCCATGGCTTTTGCCGCCGCACTCATTAACTTTTGCCAAGGCTTGATGGGCAATAATTTCAGTAACCCGCAAAGCACGATGGGGAAAAACCAAAACAGGGTGTTAATCGTGTACAAACTAACACTTAAAACTTGCCTAACTACAGCTACTACAGCGCGCAAAACGACTTTCCTATATAGGTATAAAAAACAAGCGCTAATAATAGCGCTTTTTATCGACAACAGAAAACCGATCTGTTGGTGTTACTAACAACAAAGTTAATCTTCGAAATAGGTGTATCCGCTCAAACCTTGTTGTAGCTGTTCAATATACGCCTTTTTGATGTCACTATCGATATCAAGCGCGTTGATACGCTGGCGATAGACTGCTGCTAAGTCATCGCTATCGTAATGCACAAATTTTAATACGTCCTGAACACTGTCGCCCTTGAGTTTATGACTTAATTTAAATTCGCCATTATCACTGTGCACATGCACCGAGTCGGTATCACCGAAAAGGTTATGGAGATCGCCAAGAATCTCTTGATACGCACCCACCATAAACATAGCGACATGATACTGTTGGCCGAATTCATAACGCGGTATCGGCAGACTCGTTTCAATCCCCGCCCCGTCAACATAATCGCGAATTTGACCATCGGAATCACAAGTGATGTCTTGGATAATCACACGCTGCTCCAATGGCTTATCTAAGTTTTCTATGGGTAGTACCGGGAATAATTGGCCAATACCCCACACGTCAGGCAGGGATTGAAACAATGAGAAGTTCACAAATAGCTTATCAGCGAGCTTTTCGTTAAGGTCATCCAATACCTCGCGATGGGCACGCACCGAATCCCGTAAGCAATCACGTACTTTATGTAAGGTGCGGAAGTAGAGCTGCTCCACTAACGACCACTGCATAATGCCCAGCATGCCATGAACATACTGGCTATGAGCCTCACTAAATAAGTGCATGGCATCGTGATAGCTCTCCAACGCCATACGACTGCTCACCGCTTCACAGGTGTGCCGCATTTCTATCACTACAGAGGGCAAATTTTGGTACTGGTCGATGGCTACATCGTTATTGGGAATGCGTTCCACATCCACCACATCGGTAATCAGCACGGCATGATGAGCCGTCAGCGCTCGTCCTGATTCGGTAATGATATGTGGATGTGCTAAATCATGGCTGTCGCTTACCTCACTAAATGCGGCCACCACATTGCGTGCGTATTCTTCCACGGTGTAGTTCATAGAGCAGCTGCTGCGCGACCCCGAACCTTCGTAATCCACCCCTAAGCCACCGCCGACATCAACGGTTTTTAACGGCACACCCATTTGCGATAGTTGCGCGTAGTGGCGTGCACACTCTTTGAGTGCGCGTTGAATGTCGCGAATGTTGGCAACCTGTGAGCCAATATGAAAATGCACGAGCTCCAGCAAATGCAATTTGCTTTGTTGACGTAGCAGTTCGACCGCTTGCAGTACCTGCGAGGCGGTCAGGCCAAACTTGCCTTTTTCGCCGCCGGTATTTTGCCACTTGCCCTTACCCACAGAGTTGAGGCGAATACGTATACCTATTGCTGCTTCAAGGTTCATGGCCGCCATTTCTTTGAGTAAGGCATCCAATTCAGAGAGCTTTTCGATAACAATATTAACCTTGTGGCCCATGGCTTGACCAATTAATGCGAGACGCAAAAACTCACTATCTTTATAGCCATTACACACTATGGTGATATTTTTTTGCGCCAGTCCCAATATCGCCATTAACTCTGGCTTAGAGCCCGCCTCTAAACCGACTTGGTTGCTATCATGGGCCAATAACTTATGCACCACCGAGCGCTGTTGATTCACTTTAATTGGGTAAACACAGGTATAGCCGCCTTGATACTGCTTCGCCTCATTCGCCTTGGCAAAGGCACCGATAAGCCGTGAAGCTCGGTGTTGCAGAATATCGGTGAAGCGCACTAATACCGGTAACGTCAGACCTTGCTCTTTAAAGCTTTCCACCAGCTTATTTAAAGGCAAACCTGGGCGACTATGATCGCCATCCGGGTACGCCACGAGCTCGCCCTGCGGATTAATATCAAAGTAACCGTCGCTCCAGTGACTTACGTTATATACGGCCTGAGCAGCCTGGTAACCCCATTGCATAAAGCACTCTCAATATTGACCTGTGAATTTGCCGCTAGTGTAATACCTTAAAGTGTTCCTAGCGAATAGAAAATCGTACGGATTGGGCTAAAATTTCATTGAGCATTATGACGCTCACTGGCAAAATTGTCCCTCCACTTTACTGGCGATTATTGAGCACATGACAAGTTTAGATAAAAACCACTGGTTTACCGAGGTAAGCGACCGTGACGGTAGCGCATTCTCACTGCGTATTAATAAGCTGCTTGAACAGCAACAGTCTCCGTTTCAACACGTGGCAATGTATGAAACCACCGATTTTGGTAACCTGATGGTGATCGACGGCTGCACTATGGTCAGTAGCCGAGAAAACTTCTTTTATCATGAAATGATCGCCCACCCAGCGCTATTTAGCCACCCGAACCCAAAAAACGTAGTGATTATCGGCGGTGGCGACTGCGGAACCCTGCGCGAAGTGCTAAAACATGACAGTGTTGAAACTGTCACGCAAATCGACATTGACCAAGTTGTCACTGAGATGTCGCTGAAATATTTCCCTGAGTTGTGCAGTGCCAATGATGACCCCCGTGCCACCTTGCTCTTTGATGATGGCATCAAATACATGCGCGATGCGCAAGCCGAGTCGATTGATGTCATTGTTGTCGATGGCACTGACCCTGTAGGCCCCGGCGAAGGCTTGTTTAATCATGCTTTTTATCAAAGCTGCCTAGCAGCATTACGTCCAGGCGGTGTGCTGGTGCAACAAAGTGAAAGCCCGCTTATGCATATGCCATTGCTGCTGGAAATGCGAGCGGCCATCAAGCAGGTTGGTTTTGGCGCGTTGCAAACCTTGCCTTTTCCACAGCCGATTTACCCATCGGGGCTGTGGTCAGTCACCTTAGCACGCAAAGGCCTGGGTTTTGACGGCTTTAGAGCCTGTGACCCTGACGCCCTCAACACCTTATATTACACGCCGGGCGTACACCAAGGTGCGCTCGCGGAGCCACCTTTTATGACCAAGGCCTTCAATCAGCAAGGCTAATCAGATGGGCGACTATTCGCCCTGACTCTCGCTATGTAATATGTGAATACGTATGCAGAGTCGTGTATTTCATCGCTAACCCCCTTACTCTTAATGCTTCCAATACAAGTACCTGTAGGCCTGCGTTTGCCAGCACACGTGACAGCCATCGCTTTAGCCTCGGGTATAACAAGCAGGATAGGTTGATGCGATTATTACTTCCCTTACTACTGGCCTCACCTTTGGCGTTGGCAAAAACAGTCGATGTTAGCTCTCCCGATGGCAAAATCACGCTTACATTAAGCGACGAAGGGGCGCCACATTATCATGTGAGTTACGCTGGCAAAGCGGTGATTAACCCATCTAAACTGGGTTTTTATTTTGCCCATGCCGCCCCGCTAGGTGATGACTTAACTATTAGCCACAGCGAACGCCACAGTGCCGACACCACCTGGCAACAACCCTGGGGTGAGCAACGTTTAATTCGCGATAACCATAATGAGTTGGCGGTTACTTTTAGCGACCCAGAGGCAGCTGAACAGTCTTATACCGTGCGCGTAAAAGTGTTTAATGACGGTCTTGGGTTTCGCTATGAGCTTACCGGTAAAGAGCGCCCTGATTACCGTATTACCGATGAGCTCACCGAATTTGCCCTTGCTGGCCAAGACAATGAAGCGCTGTGGATCCCAGCTAGAGGCTGGAATCGCTATGAATACGTTTACAACCGCACTAACACTGCTGAAGCCGCCCATGTACACACCCCCTTCACCGTAAAAATGCAAAACGGTATTCACCTCAGTATTCACGAGGCAGCACTGGTCGACTACGCAGGCATGACCTTAAACCAACGCCGGCCAGGCACGTTCAAGGCCGATTTAACTCCTTGGTCCGATGGTATCGCGGTGAAAACAAAAAATGGTTTCACCACTCCTTGGCGGACCATCCAAATTGCTGATAAAGCCACCGGGCTACTCAACTCACACCTGATTTTAAACCTCAATGAGCCCAATAAACTCGGTGATGTGTCTTGGGTTAAACCCGGTAAATATGTCGGTATTTGGTGGGGCATGCACATCAATGAAAACACCTGGGGCAGTGGCGACAAGCACGGAGCCACCACCGAAAACACCCGCAAATATATGGACTTCGCCAGTGAATATGGCTTTGACGGAGTATTGGTTGAGGGCTGGAACCAAGGCTGGGATGGTGATTGGTTCTATAACGGTGACTTATTTAGCTTTACCGAGAGCTACGATGATTTTGACATTGAGGCCATTGCCAAATACGGCGAAAAGCGTGGCGTAAAATTAATTGGTCACCATGAAACCTCCGGCAATGTTAGTAACTATCGCCAACAAATGGACGCCGCCTTCGCGCTCTATCAGCGCCATGGTGTTAGCCAGATCAAAACCGGTTATGTTGCCGATGGTGGCAATATCAAGCGCCTTGATGAACAAGGCATTGCTCGCTATGAGTGGCATGACGGCCAGTTTATGGTCAATGAATATCTCCACAATATTAAACTTGCCGCCAAGTATCAGCTCAGTATCAATACCCATGAGCCAATTAAAGCAACCGGCTTGCGCCGTACCTACCCAAACTGGATCACTCGCGAAGGAGCCCGAGGCCAGGAGTTTAATGCCTGGGGAACGCCGCCCAACCCGCCCGCGCACACGCCGATGCTGGCTTATACGCGTATGCTCGCCGGGCCTATGGATTTTACGCCGGGCATTTTCGACATGGGTTTCAACGGCTTAGGTGCTGACACTAATCGCCCGCAAACAACGCTGGCAAAGCAGTTAGCACTGTATGTGGTGTTATACAGCCCGATTCAAATGGCCGCCGATTTACCACGCAACTATCTCGCCAAACCAGCAGCGTTTCAATTTATTCAAGATGTACCGACCGACTGGGAAAAGAGCCAAGCCATTGCTGGCGAAATGGGTGAATATGTGGTTTTTGCTCGTAAAGAGCGTCAACGCGATAACTACTCTGGCAAGGATTGGTACCTCGGTGCTATCACCGATGAGCAAGCTCGAGACATCACCATTAAACTTGACTTCCTCGAGCCAGGAAAGCGTTTTGAAGCGCAGATATATGCCGATGGTGAAGATGCCGAGTGGGTAAACAACCCCTACAGCATGGACATTCACACCGAAAACGTGAGCAGCCAAGATAGCTTAACCCTGCGCTTGGCGCCAAGCGGCGGCACCGCCATTCGCTTTAAAGCACTAGACTAACCGCACTCACAGGCCGACGCCCCGGTCGGCCTGTATTACCTGAACCGTTCACACATGCCCTGCCGACGCATGCATAGTGATTAGCTTGATTGTCGCGACGCCGCGCCCGCGCTCTGCAAGTTTAACTCGCTGCGCTTTATTTCACGTAATATTGAAGTGCGGTTCATTTCCATAAATAGCCACAATTTGATAGCTATTTGCACCAACAGCCCAGCGATAAACCACACTCCCCAAAATACCTGCTCGTTGATAACGGTGGCCATGTAAAATCGGTAACCAGCATAAATAAAAGCCGCCGTCGCGAGTAGAGCAAGCAACGTCGAAAGCCAAACCCAGCGGCGCATAGAGCCACTATAGATGTGCCCAAGGCGATTAAATAAGCCCTGTTCACGAGATAAAATCTGATCTAACTGCGCTTGCTCACTGTGTAAACTCGCTTTAATTTGTTGCTCAACACTCATAACGCTCTCTCCTATTGCTGTGCCCATTGGCTTAATCTTTTTCTGGCCTTGTGCAAGCGTGACTTCACTGTGCCTTGAGGAATATCCAACACCACTGCAATGTCGCTAATGGCTAGCTCTTCAAGGTAAAACAAATACACTGTATGACGCTCCCCCCAAGGCAGTCTGGCTATCAGACTCAACATATCTAGGCTTTGCTCCAAACTTATAGGTTGCGCCGCCACTAACGGTGCTTCGGCTATACTCTGCTCTTTGTACTGACGCCGTATTACATCAATAAAGCGCCGGTAAATAGCACGAAATAACCAAGCTTTGAATGCTCCGGGCTCCAGCAACGAACGTATATCTTTGGCTACCTTACTCCATACTTCCTGAGTAATATCACCAGCATCTTGGGGAGATTGGCACAGCTTGTAAGCAAAACGATAACTCGCTTGATAGTGTAGCTCGCATAATTGGTTAAACGCCTGCTTATCACCGCCCTGTGCCGCCAAGACCAGCAATGCCGTATAAGATTGTTTCATAGCCTTTCCAGGTGTTTATTAGCAAGACGCGCTATGGCTTACAAAGGTTCACGTATATTGAAAATAAATAACACTTGATTGCCGCTATCGCTCATATAAACGTGTAGCGCAAAAGCCAATAGGAAGCACGCACATCAGCCATGTCAGCCCTCTCAGCTAATAAAGCATGAGGTGCAGGGCTAATATCCGTATTCGTAGACATCATTTTATTTAGCGAAAGTGCGAGTTGCTGTGAGCTTTATCACCGCGATGAAAATACACCCCTTCTCACAGCAAGCGATACAGCTCAGCGCATTAGGGGAAAGAGCGTCAACCGCGAGCCCAAGGGGCTGGGCCCGCAGTCCAATATTGGCAGCTATTTACTTGTACAACAGCGAGAGCTGCTATGAGTACAAGCAATCGTTAAGGCCATTTAACCTCGGATGCCAACACCCGCTCGGGGGCAATGTAGTGAATGATATCGCCACCTTGGATGGCATAATCCAACGGCGGATTTAAATCCATATCTAAGGCGCTGCGATTATGAGCAATCCCTAAAATAGTGGCGTCGTATTGGTGTTTAAATACCGTAAAAATATCGTTGTAGGTAAACTGGCCGACATCGTTGGGGATCATCATAGAAAAATGGGTATCCCCATGCAGGCTAGACATAATTTCCTGTTGCACCCGACTCGCCCCTGGGTCTTCCATAGAGCGCACTAAAACTTCCGCTGTGCGGTTAGAGCTGCACTCCACATTAGCACAATGTTCACCTAGCATCTGTGCCTTGCTTTCATCGTCAAAATAAGCACAAATATGGGCACTTTCCTTTACCAGCTTGCTAATCTTTAGCGCCGTAGTGAAGCTTTGGTTATCATCGGCTCCCTCAACAATTATTTTATCTGCTGTGGCAATGCCTACGCGTTTAAGTTGCTCTTCATCGGTGTAACTACTGAGCTTAACAAAGCTGACATCGGGCTCAGAGAAAAACGGGTGCTCCATATCATCGGTTACCGCGAGTACAATTTCACGCTTTACCCGTTTTTCATCAGCAAGAATATAGCGCACCATTTTTCTGGTACGCACTGGGTGCCAACCAAAAATAATGATGTGATTAGCAAAATGAGTCACGTCTTTTTCACCTGTCATAGCGCGCCTTATTAAATGTGTGATGGACTGCCCTGCTTTACCCAGCAACATGCCGAACAAGGCCAAACCGAAGGGGATCTGAACCAAAGCCACCAATAAGCGGCCCATCTCTGTAGTCGGACTAAAGTCGCCGTAACCCACCGTTGAGGTAGTCACGACATAATAATAAAAAAAGGTATTCGCAGAGGTAAGCGCATGCTCCCCAGCAATTGACAATAGCACCCAAGTGAGTGCCATATGTGCCAAGGTGACAAACACCACAACCTGCCAACTAAGTTGGTCAATATGATTGCGTATCGTCAGTAGCACACGCTTTAAAATAATCGGCATAGCTCGCCTTATTAGTATACTTATGGGCGCAGTTGCGCCCTTCCCTTACTTCGCTTTGGCACCGTTTTGGTTGTTAGCTAGTGCCTCGTCGATATAGTTATCTATTTGTTGTTCCAGTACATTAAGAGGAATTGAGCCATGGCGCAAGACCTGATAGTGGAACTCGCGCACGTCAAAATCATGGCCTAAAGCGTTTTCCGCTTTAGCGCGCAAGCGCTTAATGGTGAGCTCACCAATTTTGTATGACAGCGCCTGGGCCGGCCATGAGATATAGCGATCAGTCTCGGTTTTCACATTATGCAGCGACAGCGCGGTATTATCACGCATAAAGTTCAGCGCTTTATCACGGCTCCAACCGAACATGTGCATGCCTGTATCGACCACTAAACGCGCTGCACGCCACATTTCATAAGTAAGACGACCAAAATTACTGTAGGGATCTTGATAGAAGCCCGCTTCTAAGCCTAAATACTCACTGTACAGCCCCCAACCTTCGCCAAAGGCCGATAGATAGGCGTCGCGTCGATAGCTAGGTAGGTAATCAAGCTCAGCATTGAGGGCAATTTGTAGATGGTGACCCGGTACGGCTTCGTGTAGGGTCAAAGCTTCTAAAACATATAATGGCCGTTTATCAAGTGCATAGGTATTAACCCAGTAATAACCAGGCTCATCATCTTTGCTTGCCCCCACATAACGACCTGTGGTGTATTTTGGCGCAATACTCGCTGGCACCGGAGCGACACCGTAAGGTTTGCGTGGTAACTGCTTGAATAGTTTAGGCAGCTGCGCATCCATCTTTTTGGCGATGAATGAGGCTTCTTTCAATAGCTCTTCCGGTGTTTTAGCGTAAAATTGTGGGTCGGTACGTAAAAATTCAATAAACTCAGCAAAACTGCCTTCGAATCCTAAATCATCAATAATCGCCTGCATTTCGCCGCGAATACGAGCCACTTCTTGCAGACCGAGTTCATGAATTTCTTTCGCAGTCATCTGCGTGGTGGTGTAATGACGCGCTCGATTAGCATAATAAGCTTTGCCATTTGGCACTTCAGAAATCCCTATCGATTCACGTGCTCCTGGCTGATAGGTTTGCGTAAAGAAATCGTAATAGCCTTGGTATGCTGGCAATACCTGTTCACCGATAACGCGCTTAGCTTGCGCTTGCAGCTCAGCAAAGGCCTCGTCGCTCAACCCTGCGGTATTACGCTTGAAAGGGGCATAAAACGCAGACTCGGTGACATCATCGACCAAGTACGCGCTTATCGACTCCTCATAGCCGGCAAGCACGGCTTTAGGTTGCGTTAACCCTGTTTCGAGCCCTTTTTTCATCCAATAGATGTTTTGCTCAAAGAACCGAGGCACTTGGCGCAGGCGCGCTAAGTAGGTTTCAAACCCTTGAGCAGAACTGTAATCTCCACGCTGCACCATAAATGACAAGGATGAGTGAAAACCATATTCGGAGGTAAGGGGCATATAGTGCGCATTGAACACATACTCATCGACACTGTTTTGCACCTGCGCAGTCAATATTTGCAGATTGATCTGATTCTCTTCACTGAGCGTGCTTTTATCGATAGCTTTAAGCTTATTCAATAATGCTGTTTTATCTTGGTATTGCTGCTCTAAGAATTCAGGCGATAAATTGGGGAGCAAATACCCGTCAACCTCTTTCTTATAGGGGTTTACGCTTTCTCGATAACTGACAACCTGCTCAGCCAATGTGGTGAACTGGTTATTAGTATTGGTCTTGTGTGCTGAGCTTGCGCAGCCACCCAAAGCAAGGGGAATCGCACAGGCCAATGCCAGTTGCTTAATATGTGTTCCTAGGTTCATGCTTTATTCTCATTGATTGTGCATTTCGCCATACTCTAGCCTACCACAGCGCGCGAGCCAACCGCTTGCGACCAGCGTCCAAATGTCGGTTCTGCGCATAAAGTGGGCGCTTGGTCGCAATTATGTAACCAGAGTATTCCAAAAGAGAACAATTTGCTTTTTAATACCGCCAAGGGATGTATAAGCAAGCTAGGATTGGCTGCACCTCCATTTCAACCTGGTGATTGTGATTATGATGTTCCATGACTCCATGGCCAACGCGCAAGAGAAAATGACCCAAGTCTGTCATTTGCTCGAACTGCATGCGCTGCCGCCAACACCTTTAAATTACCATGTGCTGTACCAGCATGTGAGTGAAGGCGAAAGTGCACTGAGTGAGGCCTTACAAGCTGCTGTAACCGAAGGCCGCACCATTGATTCAGTGTTAATGGAAGAGTTGTATATACAACATCTCACACCGGATCATCAAAAGCAGACCGCTATGGTTGAACGTATTAGCGAATTGATAGGTAATCTAGAGCGCAATAGCAAAAGCAATCAAAAACACATCGACCATTACCACCTCGAAATTGATCGTTGTGCTCGCGCTTTAGATGAACATGATGTTGATAAAAGCCGACACCAGCTGCGTAAGTTAGCCGAGCATACCCTAGTGTTAAAAGGGCAAATGCAAAAGTTTAAGCAACTACTGGAACAAATAAAGCAGCAATACCTTAGTACTAAATCGCAACTAAAACGCCTTAAAGACAAACACCATCTCGACCCACTCACCGGCCTTTATCACCGTCATTATCTCGATAAAAAATTTCAATATTGGGCCAAGAAGCAACATCAAATCTCTTTGATCCGTATTGATGTCGAAAACTATCAACAGTTTTGTCATGACTACGGCGACAGCATTGGTAATTTAATGCTCGAAAAAGTGGCCACCAAAATAGACAAATATGTCAAAGAAAGTGGTTTTTGCGGGCGCACCCAAAATGAGCAATTTACCATTATGATGGCCGACGTCGAGGCACAAACCGTGGACCTCATTGCCGAAAAAGTACAAGCCGGTATCAGTAAGCTTCGCTTTGTAAGTTCACGCAGTGGTAAACAGCTCCCTGGTGTGGCGTTTCAATGTCAAACCATACATCGCCAGCAAGAACCTAACTTTAGCTCCCTCGTCTCATCCACTCATTAGCTTCTGCGCTTGCTAAAAACGGCTTAATCCTTGAGCTGTTACAGGGCCTCAAGTACACTATGACAAACTCTCCCTCTGGGCTTAAATTAGATGAAAGAAGCTGAGCAAAAAACCACCCACTTTGGCTATAAAACGGTTGCTACAAGCGACAAAGTTAACCACGTAGCGGATGTCTTCCACTCTGTTGCTGCCAAATACGATTTAATGAATGACTTGCTCTCTTTTGGCATCCACCGCTTATGGAAACGGGTTACCATTGCCAGTTCAGGAGCCCGCAAAGGGCAAACCATACTAGATTTGGCCGGTGGTACGGGCGATTTAACCGCTAAGTTTAGCCAACTAGTGGGAGAGACTGGCAAGGTGATTCTCGGCGACATCAATGACTCGATGCTTAAAGTGGGTCGCGATAAACTGCGCGACCGAGGCCTAGTCAGCAATATTGAATATGTACAAATGAACGCCGAAGCGCTGCCATTTCCCGATAACAGCATAGATGTGATCACCATTGCGTTTGGTTTACGTAATGTGACTGATCAGAGCAAAGCCCTCGCTTCGATGTTTCGCGTATTAAAACCCGGTGGACGATTGCTGATTCTTGAGTTTTCCAAGCCTGAACATGAAGTGCTTACTAAGCTGTATGATATGTACTCATTCAACATTTTACCGCAGGTCGGTAAAGCGGTACTCAATGACAGTGAGTCATACAAGTATCTAGCAGAATCAATCCGTATGCACCCGGACCAAGACACCTTGGAAGCCATGATGAAAGAAGTGGGCTTTGAGCAAACCAGTTATCAAAATATGACCGGGGGCATTGTTGCCCTCCACCGTGGCTTTAAATTTTAAGAGGCAAATATGCTCTCTCACTTTGCTGTAGCCAGCGCTGAAAAGCTGGCTAACCGACTGATACTGCTTGATCCGCAGTTGCAGCAAAGGCTGCAACAGATAAACACTCAAGTGCTGGTACTGCACATTCGTGACTGGCAGCAGTATGTAAGTGTTCACTATGGTGATGCAGGGCTAATGCTGCAAGCCCATAATGAAGCACCCGAGCAACACCAATGCTTTATTAGCGCTGATACTGATACATTAATGAAGCTAAAGGATCCCTCTTTGCTCACCCAGCTTATCCGCCAAGATAAGCTCGACCTTGAAGGCGATATTCATCTGGCCCAAGCCTACAGCCAAGCCTTTAATGATTTGGATATTGATTGGCCCGAGCACTGGTCTAAATATATCGGTGATGCTCCAGCACAGTTGCTTTGGCAAACACTCAGTAAAGGTAAAGCGCAAGCTCAGCAGAGCCTCACTAAACTCGACCATATCGTGCTCACGCTCTTGCAGGATGAGCTTAAAGTGAGTATTCACCCGCTAGAATTAGAACAATTCACGCGCCAGAGTCGCCAGCTAAAATCCGACGTCCAGCATCTTCAACAACGTATAGACGCGTTGTTGACGCACGTTCAGCAAACACAGTAAAGAGGTGCCCTTTGTCTGCGGCAAGACTGTATTTCATCACTAAAACCTTATTGCAGTATGGCATCGATGAACTGCTGCCACAGCAGAAGCTTCCTTGGTTTGCCAAATTGGCTCGACGCAGTATTTTTTGGTTACGTAATCGCCATAAGGATAAACCCGCAGGCGTGCGTTTACGTTTAGCGCTACAAACATTAGGGCCGGTGTGGATTAAGTTTGGACAAATGCTCTCTACCCGTCGCGACTTGCTACCACCGGAAATCGCCAGTGAGCTGGCTCTGCTACAAGACCAAGTCCCTCCTTTTGCAGGTGATCAGGCCAAAGCCATTATCGAGCAAGCACTGGAAGTTAATGATATCAGCGACGTGTTCAGTGAGTTTGATGTGACTCCCTTGGCTTCCGCATCAATTGCGCAGGTGCACACGGCCACTCTCATTGACAACGACGGTGACCACCAAGATGTGGTCGTTAAAGTCATTCGTCCTAACATCAAAAAGCAAATAGATGCCGATTTAGCGCTGATGCAGCAATGCGCCCGAGTTGTCGCTAAACTGCTTAAAGAAGGCCGCCGTTTACGTCCGGTGGAGGTTGTTAAGGAGTATAAGAAAACCCTTCTCGATGAACTCGACCTGATGCGCGAAGGCGCCAATGCGATTCAGCTACGACGTAATTTTGAAGACTCGGAATCACTTTATATACCCTTTGTGTATAGCGACTTTAGCCGCACCAATGTGCTGGTTATGGAACGTATATATGGCATTCCCGTATCCGACACCGATGCCTTATTAAAGCAAGGTACCAATATGAAGTTATTGGCGGAACGTGGCGTTGAGGTCTTTTTTACCCAAGTATTCCGCGATAGCTTTTTCCATGCGGATATGCACCCTGGCAATATTTTTGTTTCCTTTGATAACCCTCACAACCCGCAATATATCGGCATCGACTGTGGCATTGTTGGTACCTTAAATAAAGAAGATAAACGCTATTTAGCGGAAAACTTTATCGCCTTTTTCAATCGTGATTATCGTAAGGTTGCTGAGCTGCATGTGGATTCCGGCTGGGTCCCTGCCGATACCAGTATTGAAGAGTTTGAATTTGCTATTCGCACTGTTTGCGAGCCCATATTTAACAAGCCGCTAGCGGAAATTTCGTTTGGTCATGTATTGGTTAATTTATTCAATACCGCTCGACGTTTTAATATGGAAGTGCAGCCACAGCTCGTACTACTGCAAAAAACACTGCTTTATGTCGAAGGATTAGGGCGACAGCTTTACCCTCAGCTAGATCTGTGGAAAACCGCCAAACCCTTCTTAGAAGACTGGGTTAAACAGCAAGTAGGGCCTTGGGCGGTCGCCAAACAAATGTACGCCAACTTACCATTTTGGGCAGAGAAGTTTCCTGAGCTACCGGATCTGATCTACCATAATTTGAGGCGTCAACAGCATCCTCCTGCGCCACCAGCGGCCAATCACAAAGCGATTATTTTAGCGTTAGCTGGCTGCACAGGACTGATCGTTGCTTGTTTAGTCGCGCTGGCGCAACATCCTGTATTTTCAGCAGTCAGTGCCGTCGCCGGGTTTGCAGCGCTGTTTGCTGCTTGGCGTAAAGGCTAACAGCACTATGACATCATCTTTGTGCGCGGTATACTTCGCCACAGTTTAGTAGGACATTTCGGAGACAGTTATGGGTTTTGGCGGTATTAGTATTTGGCAGTTGTTGATCGTATTGGCGATCATCGTGCTACTTTTTGGCACTAAAAAGCTGCGTAATATAGGCGGTGATTTGGGTAATGCTGTAAAAGGCTTTAAAAAAGCGGTATCGGATGACGATAATAAGCCCGATGCAAAATCAGATGACGCTAAAATTTCTGAATCGAAACAACAGGCTGAAGAAAACCCTAGTCAAAAAGACAAAGATAAGGTGTAGCCACCCATGGGCATGTGGGAGTTATTGGTAGTGTTCGTTGTAGGTCTTATTGTCCTTGGCCCCGAACGCTTACCTGTGGCCATTCGAACGGTAAGCCGCTGGGTAAAAACAGCCAAAGGCATGGCCAACAATATTTCTGCACAGGTCAACGAGGAACTGCGTGTACATGAGCTACATCAGAACCTTAAAAAGGCTGAGCAGCAAAATATGGAAAACCTTCCTGACGATGTAAAAGACTCGGTGGCAGAGCTGCATAAAGCGGCGCAATCAGTCACTCGCAGTTATGACACCGCACCAAAAAAAGACAGCAGTAACAAAGATGAGTGAACCCCAACAGAGCGGCTTTATTGCCCACTTGGTCGAATTACGTAATCGCTTGATGCGCTCATTACTTTGCGTATTGTTGGTGTTTGTTGCGCTCGTGTATTTTGCCAACGACATTTACGCCTTTGTTGCAGCGCCTTTGCTTGCACATTTGCCAGCAAACAGCCAGATGATCGCCACCGATGTTACCGCACCGTTTTTTACGCCTTTTAAGCTTACACTTTTTGTTGCCATATTTGCTGCCATCCCCTTTATCTTGCATCAAGTATGGTCTTTTATTGCGCCGGGACTGTATCAACACGAAAAGCGCATGCTGATCCCTATCTTGCTTTCAAGCGTCTTACTTTTTTACGGTGGTATCGCTTTTTGTTACTTCGTTGTCCTCCCCATCGTACTCAGCTTCTTTACCGGTATTGGCCCTGAGGTTATGACGCTTACGCCAGACATCAGCAGCTATTTAGGGTTTGCATTAAAGCTATTTTTCGCCTTCGGTATTGCCTTTGAAATTCCGGTAGCCATCATGCTGCTTTGTTGGAGTGGGGCAACGACCACCGCGAGTTTAAAGCAAAAGCGCCCTTATATCGTGGTTGGGGCTTTTGTGGTCGCGATGTTTCTAACGCCCCCCGATGTGTTATCACAGACCTTGCTCGCCTTACCGATGCTGTTATTATTTGAGCTCGGCCTGATTTTGGCCGCCTTTTATAGCGCTAAATCACCACAGGAAGAAAAACAATGAAAAAATATTTAGTATCTGCCGTGCTCACCGCTTGGGTGGCAACACTTTCTCCCGCAGCCATAGCCAATGACGGCGTGAATATTCAAGCGCTAAAGGCCTGTAGCTTTATTGAAAATGATTTTCGTCGCCTGCTGTGCTACGACAACATCATGGCCGGCAAACCCATTGACGCCATGCCTAAGGGTGAAGTGAAAAACACCAACGCTGCACCGCAAAGTAATAAAAAAGCGCAAGCCGCAAGTGTTGCTGGTGCGCCAGCAAAACATAGCAAAGCCAATAAAGCAGACTTTGGCCTAGAGCATAAAAAAGAAAAAGAACAAAAAGACGATAATAACGAGCTTCGCGCGCGTGTAAGCCAAGTTGATGAAGCCCCTTATGGTGAGCTTATTTTGACTCTCGACAACGGCCAAAAATGGCGCCAAATTGGCACCGAACATTTTCGTTTGAATAGCAATGATACAGTGATTATTAGCCGTGGCATGTTCAACTCTTTCCTACTGAAAAAACAAGGTGCAAATAAGTCTATCCGTGTTAAACGCGTTGATTAAGTCGCTGCCATGATAGATATCGGAGTCAATCTCACAAGCAACCAATTTGCAGCAGATACTGACGCTGTGGTTGCTCGTGCGCGCGACGCAGGTATCACCAATATGGTAGTGATTGGTTGTGACGAGCGCGATAGCCAGCATGCAGTTGAGCTCGCACGTCGCCATCAGTTGTTTTGCACCGCCGGTATTCATCCCCACAATGCAAAAGATGCAAGCGCCGAGTTCGAACACGTTATCGCCCAGCTAGTCAGTCAAAGTGAAGTACTGGCTATTGGTGAATGCGGCCTCGACTACAACCGCGACTTCTCACCCCGACCTGTACAGCGCGAGATTTTTGCTCGCCAGCTAGCTTTGGCAAATGAATTAGCGCTGCCCGTATATTTACATGAACGTGATGCCAGTGCGGATATGCTAGCACTGCTGCGAGAGTACCAACCCCGTGGAATTGTGCACTGCTTTACCGGCAATGCTGAACAGGCTCAGCACTATCTTGAGTTGGGCCTGTATTTAGGCATCACAGGCTGGGTATGTGATGAGCGTCGCTCGCAAGCGCTCAATGAAGCCTTGGCGCATATTCCTAGGGAGCGATTACTAGTTGAGACTGACGCTCCTTACCTCTTGCCTCGGACAATACGGCCAAAACCAAAGTCACGGCGCTGTGAACCCCATCACCTTGGCTATGTAGTCACCCACTTAGCTCAACGCTACGCATGCACTGAGGCAGAGATCATCGCGCAGACCAAACATAATTTTAGCCAATTGTTTAATGTGGAGCTGCGTTAGTTATGCGTGTGCTTGCTTGGGCGATGATGCTGCTGTGGTCGTGCTCAGCGCTCGCCTCAAGCATGAGTATCAATACCGAAGCAGACTCCTTAGCAACAGCGCAAAATTCACCCCATTGGCAACCCCTTAATAAGCCGTTTATCAACTTGGGCAACAAAGTGCGTTATGGCTGGCTGCGGGTGAATTTAAGCTCTCACCAACACCCACCCAGCGTATATATTATTGCCATCGATAACCCATTAATAGACAGCCTCAAGGCGTTTCATTTACGTGATAATAAGCTAATCAACACGCGTACTATAGGTAGTCAAGTTGATACTGCAGGTAGACTTTTTAAAGATGAATCACTGTCCTTTTATATTGATACCCGTAGCCCCGGGGCGCACTGGGTCTACATCGAAGTGATCGCCAGTGACGGCTTTAGACTGCCGGTTCAGGTGCATACTCTGAAGAGCTACTTTGAGTACAAAAGCAGCTTCAATAGCCTATTCGGGGCGGTGATGGGCCTCGCCGCAACGCTGATATTGACCACCTTATTCTTTTTTATTCTGTCACGACAAGCCCGCTTTTTATTGGCCACGGCATACATTAGTGCTTTGGCACTGATAGGTATTTACGTATTTGGCTATGGCTATCGCTATTTGCACCCCGATACACCTTGGCTACAAACGGCGGTGCTGCCCCTACTGCTGATAGCTGCACCAAGCCTCTTAGTTGCTTTGAATCAAACACTGATAGCGCCAATAAAACGTAAAACGGTGATTACAGTCATGCTCATTACTGTGGTTATCGGCCTACTTCCAAACCTATTACCTGCCGCTATTGCCGACCCTATCGTGGTTGTTGCGAGTACCTCATTTTGTTTATTCGGCACGGCCTACAGTGCTTGGCAGGGGTATCGCAAGCAACAACAACAGTTATGGGTACTCAGTATTGCCAGTCTGATGTTACTCGCGCTTATGAGCTATTTTTGTCTCAACTATTTTGGTTTCGCATTGCCGATTAGCAAAACCAGTTGGTGGCTTTTTTTGCCCCCAGCGAGCAGTGCCTTACTGGTCTGTTTTGTAGTTATTCGCAACTTATTAAGTCAGCACAGTGAACGCATGCGCGCACAGCAACAAGCACTGGCGGAGCAGCAAACGCGAGACCAATTACTGGCTCAGCAGCTGGCTCTAGAGGAACAAACTAAAGAAGAACTAGAAAATAAAGTAGAAGAGCGCACTATAGAGCTACAAATTACTCTGCGGGAATTAGAAGAAAAGAACACTGAGCTAGAGCGCATTAATAACGAGGACCCATTAACGGGTGTCAAAAATCGCCGCTTTTTCGATAAGCGTTTAGAGCATGAGTTACGGCGCTCACAACGGGATGACGCTCCGTTGAGCCTGCTAATGATAGACATAGATCACTTTAAAAAGGTCAACGATAGCTATGGTCATCCCGCCGGTGATGCAGCTATTAAATTGGTGTCACAAACTATCAAAGCCTGTTTGCGCCGGCCATTTGACCATGTGTGCCGCTACGGCGGTGAAGAGTTTGCCGTTATTTTACCTAATACCACTCACGAAGGCGCCCTCAAGCTGGGCGAAGAAGTATGCACTGAGGTAGGTCAACAACAGGTTGAATTCTCAGAGCACCAATTTTCATTAACTGTTAGTATTGGCGTGCATACCGCTTACGGGGAAACCACCGCTCACGCTGGCGACATCACCCATATGGCGGATGAGGCGCTATACCATGCTAAAGCGCATGGTCGTAATCAAGTAATTAGCTCACAATCTTTGCCTTAGGAGAGCATTATGGCCCAATCAGGACTCGACCTGTTTCCTTATACGCGTATGCGTCGTTTACGTAAAAATGACTTCTCTAGACGCTTAACTCAAGAGCATGAGCTCAGCGTTAATGACTTAATTTATCCAGTGTTTGTCTTGGAAGGCAAAAACCGCCGCGAACAGGTTGAATCTATGCCTGGCGTTGAGCGCTTGTCCATCGACTTATTGATTGAAGAAGCCAAAGAGTTGGTCGCTTTAGGTGTGCCCGCTATTGCCCTATTTCCAGTCACACCCAGTGAAAAGAAATCTCTGCATGCCGAAGAAGCCTATAACCCAGAGGGATTAGCACAGCGCACGGTGCGCGCTTTGAAGAGCGAACTGCCTGAGCTTGGAGTGATCACCGATGTTGCCTTGGACCCCTTCACCGTGCACGGTCAGGACGGCATCATTGACGAGCAAGGCTATGTTATCAATGACATCACCACCGAGGTGTTGGTGAAACAAGCGCTATCCCACGCCCAAGCGGGTGCCGATGTCGTTGCCCCCTCAGATATGATGGATGGTCGTATCGGCGCTATTCGTGAGGCGCTAGAAGAGCAAGGTCTGATCAATACCCAAATTATGGCTTATTCTGCCAAGTATGCGTCAAGCTATTATGGCCCATTTCGCGATGCGGTCGGCTCAGCGGGTAACCTCAAAGGGGCTGATAAAAAGACCTACCAAATGAATCCTGGAAACTCCGATGAGGCCCTCAGAGAAGTCGCGCTGGATTTACAAGAGGGTGCTGATATGGTCATGGTGAAACCAGGTATGCCCTACTTAGATATTGTTCGACGCGTTAAAGATGAGTTTTCCGTGCCCACCTTCGCCTATCAAGTCAGTGGTGAATACGCCATGCACATGGCTGCTATTGAAAACGGCTGGTTAGAAGAAAGAGCCATAGTCATGGAGTCTTTACTTGCCTTCAAACGTGCAGGGGCTGACGGTATTCTCACTTATTTTGCTAAACGCACGGCGCAGTGGCTTAACGAATCTTAAGCTTAACACCCAACTTTTTTCTGAGAAAAAGCGCTAACAAGTTAACAACTTGAAATTTTCGTGTAACTTATTGGGGGCATAATATGTCCCCCTTTAGGGATAAATAACAATACACGGGAAGCTATCTAATGAAAAACACAGTCACACCTATCGCTCTAGCGGTGGCGGCCTCGTTGGCATCGCTCAGCGCTCAAGCAGATATCTTAATATCAGAATATGTCGAAGGCAGTAGCAATAATAAAGCCATCGAGCTTTATAACCCCAATTCAGAGTCAGTCGATTTAAGCCAGTATAGTATTGAGTTTTACTTTAACGGCAGCACTACGGCTGGTTATACTCTCGATCTCTCAGGCTCACTGGCAGCTGAAGGCGTTTTTGTTGCCGCACATGAATCAGCAGATGCTGCAATTCTAGCAGTCGCTGATCAAATTGCAGGCGGTGGTTGGTTCAACGGCGATGATGCCATTGTGCTTCGTAAACAGGGTGACGTCATTGATAGCCTTGGTCAGGTTGGCCTCGATCCTGGTTCGCAATGGGGTGAAGGGCTCACCTCTACGCAAAATAATACCCTGCGCCGTATTGATGGCACCGGTGCTCGCACCACCCTTGACACCGCCTATATCCCTAGCGACTTCTTTATTGGCTATGAGCAAGACGACTTCAGTGATCTGGGCACCTATCAAGGAGGTTCCGGCCCAGTCGACCCCGACCCTGATCCAGAACCAACCCCCGAGCTCACATGTGCTGATCCAGCCACTACCATTAGCGAAATCCAAGGGCCAGGCATGGCCAGTCCCCTGCAAGGCGAGCAAGTTATTGTCGAAGCGGTGGTCAGTGCTGATTACCAACAAAGTGACGCCCTTAATGGCTTTTTCTTAGCATCACTCAACGCTGATAATGATCCCCTCACCTCTGAAGGTATTTTTGTTTATCACAGTGATGATGACGTTAATGTCGGCGACCGCGTGCGACTTCAGGCCACCGTTGATGAATACTACGGCGCCACACAATTAAAGAATGTGACGGCGCTGAAGAGTTGTGGTACTGCACAAGCTGATATCACTGAAATCACGCTACCGGTTGACAATATCGACGACCTTGAAGCCTATGAAGGCATGCTCATCAGTGTCGCCCAGCCAATGTATGTAGTAGATAGTTATAATTTGGCACGCTATGGAGAGCTCGGTCTAGCAACAGAGCGCTTATATCAAGGCACCCAAGTGGCGCTACCAGGTGATGCCGCCAATGCGCTGGAAGCGCAAAACCAGCTAAAACAGTTATTACTTGATGATGGCTCAACACAGCAAAACCCTGAAGTGATTCCTTATCCTGGAGCTGGACTGGACGCCTACAATACCGTGCGCTTAGGCGATAGTGTAGAAGGCCTCACCGGGGTGTTAGGCTATGGTTTTGATCGCTACCGCTTACATCCAACCACGGCTGTACAATTCACTGCCAGCAACCCTCGCACTGAAGCACCCGTACTCAATGAGCAGGGCGATATTAAAATCGCTAGCTTTAATGTCTTAAACTACTTCAATGGTGATGGCCAGCAAGGCGGCTTTCCTACCTCTCGCGGCGCTGATGATTTGCAAGAGTTTATTCGCCAAGAGCAAAAGCTCGTTACCGCCATCACCGCCATGGATGCCGACATTATTGGCTTAATGGAAATTGAAAACGATGGTTTTGGCGAGTTCAGTGCTCTAAGTTCGTTAGTCACTGCACTGAACGATGCAACCGATAACGGCGAATATGCCTTCGTTGATTTTGCCGTAGCCGAGGTTGGCACCGACGCCATTACCACCGCACTCATTTACCGTAGCGACCGCGTACAAGAAGTTGGCACAGCCAGCATCAATGATGAAGACGCCTTATCCTATGGTAACCGCGCGGCGATCGCACAGAGCTTCCGTGATATTGAAAGTGATGAAGTGTTAACCGTTGCTGTCGCTCACTTAAAATCCAAAGGTGGCTGTAGCCGTGCAGAAGGGCTCGATCAAGACCAAAATGATGGTCAAGCCTGCTATAACGCAACGCGCGTAGCCGGTGCCGAGCAGTTCGCTTCATGGTTAGCGAGCCAACCCACTGGTGTGGCTGATGACGATGTGATCATTGTCGGTGATATGAATGCTTATGCGCAGGAAGACCCCATGCAAACCTTTGCCGACGCCGGGTTTGCCAATGTCATTCCTACGCTGGAAGGCAATACGTTGGGTTACTCATATAACTTCCAAGGCCGCTTAGGCAGCTTAGACCACGCTTTGGCATCACCCAGCCTTATGAACAAAGTGGTCGCTGCTACCGATTGGCATATTAATGCTGATGAGCCTCGGGTGTTAGACTACAACTTAGAGTACAAAACCCAGGCACAGCAGGCCAGCTTGTATGCCGAGCATGCATACCGCGCCTCAGATCATGATCCCGTCATCGTCGCCATTGCTGCCGAGCAATCTGAGCCCGAAGAGCTTGTGGGCGAGTTTACTGGCCTTAGTGGATGGTTTTGGCCTCGCAACTTTACTATCGATTTACCAGAGGGTTACCAAACGCTAGATATCGAGCTCGTGGGTGGCTGGGGTCAAGTTGATCTGTACGTTAGCCACCAACGTCGCCCGTCTATTTTCCGTGCCGATTGTGCCTCACGTAACTGGGGGACTGTAGAGCAATGTCACTTTGATAACCCTGCTGCTGGAAAGTGGAAAGCCCGTATTCTTGGCCCTCTGCCCTACGGTAATGTCACGTTACGCTACCGTGCGGTTAAAGCCGACTAATAGGGTTTAATACCGAGCGAGAATGGCGTCACGAGCGCCATTCTCGATTATCTTTTTTAGTCCCTGTTCAAATAACTTTTGCAGTCGCTCGCCATCTGGGTGATGGGGAGAAAAAGCAAGAAAGATATCGGTTCCTTCATTAATAAATGCCACTTGAATATTATCGCTAATCCCTTGGGTACGACGTAGATAATTTGCTGATTTAATGAAAATAAGCGCACTGTCTAAGCGCCCTAACATCAGCCTTCGCATGTTAGGTAAATCGGAGTTGGCATACGCCGCCACCACTTTATGTTCGGCCACCAAAGCAAGAAACTGGTCGCCATAGCCATATCCTCTAACAATACCTACTAACTCGCCATTAAACTGCGCACGATTAGTAATTTTCAGAGCCCGTTGGGTATTGTGATAATACGCAGAATAAGCCTTATAAAGAGGTGTACTACCGAGTAAGTACTTTTCTTTACTGATAGCATCGATAGGCACATTGAACCCCGCTACATAAGCACCGGTATCGAGATAATGCAGCACCCGCGCATAAGGGTAAATATGGTAGTCGACTGACACGTCTACCGCTGCAAAAGCGGCCGTGATTATATCATTCGCCATGCCCGTACCATCGGCATTGGCATACGGAGTCCATGCGTCTTCAGCAGCAATAACCACCCGCTCGGCTTGGCAAGGTGAAATTAGAAACAACAAGGCAAGAAATAGGCAGCCGCGACTCATGGTCTCTCCAGCACACTACAAATTATTTTATTATAGGCACTGCTTGGTTGGTCGCGACAAATTATCCTACATATCTACATGTTCAATGGTGGTGGCCGCCTGACATAGCTTGGCCATCACTGTGATAAAACCCTGATGCACCATGTTCAATAAAGCCCTGGTTTATCATTTTCGCCAAAAATGGATCATGTTCATTATCGCCCACATCGGCATAGTCCGTAGTTTGATAACGGTCCCAATGAGCAAATTGTTGCTGCACTTGTTGCGGGTTAAGCTGGTAACTTTGCAACGTTAGTCTGCTTATTTGTTGCCACCTGTCTTGATGGTCAGCGTCTTCACGTGCCACCACAAGCTGCTTGACCAGCTGCAATGCTGGCAGCCATACCAGGGTCATTTTATAGCCATTTTGCTGGCGTTCGAAGTGCTGCTCTTGGCCGCAGCCCTCACCTTGCGTACGTGATGGCGATTGTGAAAGTAGGTCACTGTGCACTAACTGATATTTTTGTGACCAACTGACTGGTTGCCCGCCTTCTTTTAGCTCACCAGGTTGGTACTCAATGCCTCTTTGGTAGTGCTCAAAATAACGAATAGGCCGCACTTGCTGATTAGATAGGCGTTGCCAGAGCTCAACGACCCCCTGGCTGTTAGCCTGATGCGCTACCTGATCATGCAGCCGCCAAAGCGAAAATAGTTGCTCTTCTTGAACGCCTTGCTGCTGTATATAATTGGCTTTTAACACCTGCGCATTCGCTTGGCATTGCTGTTGCGCATACACACTGGCACTACACATGGCGACTGCCAACGTGGCTAATTTGACATACTTCATCATTTTATCCTCCACTTAGGGCCAAGGACATAGCAACCTATGCCCTCGACCTTAGGTGATTAATTACCTAGCTTGGCTTCTGCTTTACTCACTAAATCTGCAGCGTGATTAATCACGTGGAAGATATAGTTTTGCTCATTAGTTCCGGTCACTAGATGGGCTCCAGGACCCTGGGCATACACACCCACATCTTCACCCGCATGAGTTTCTGAGCTAAGTGGCACCAGCGCTTCTTGGTGGAATCCAGCTGTGGTAGTGTCAATGGTGCTCAAATCCACACGACCAGTGACAATCTCACCGTTGTAGCCTGCATCAGCGTTGGTCTGTGCGCCAAGGTTCTTAAAGCCGTTGCCATTGGTGTAGCCCAAAGTGGTGTAAGGCATGCCATCGGCTGCCAAGGTAGGCTCGTCGCTGCCAACGGCAACCACTTTACCTAAAATAGGGTTACCTCGTTTCGGGTAGCCAGCAATGGTAAATACATGGCTATGATCTGCGGTTACGATGATCAGGGTCTCATCCGTGTTGGTCTTTTCCATCGCGGCTTGCACCGCCTCGGCCAACTCCACCGTGTCGTGAAGCGCATTATAGGCATTACCTGCATGGTGAGCATGATCGATACGGCCCGCCTCTACAGTCAGAAAGAAGCCCTCGTCGTTATTATCAAGAACATCAATGGCTTTTTCCGTCATCGCCGCCAGCGACGGCTCACCGGCGATATCATTGCTTCGGTCTTGCTCATACTGCATATGCGATTCGTTAAATAGCGCAAAGATGCGTTCAGTGCTGGCAGGATCGATAGCATCAAAGCCCGCTTGATCCATCACATAGGTGCCATTGGGGTAAGCCGCTTGCCATTGCGCCGTTAAGTCACGGCCATCGGTGCGGTCACCCTCGGTGCTGCTTTGCGCATCATTGCTATTAAATGCGGCATCTTTTGGCAGGAAGTGACGACGACCACCGCCCATTACCACTTCAATACCATCAATATCGACGTCGAATCGCGCTTCCAGATTAGGCTCAAAGTTAACTAATTGCGAAGCAATGTCTTCGCACCCAGCAGCGACCGCATCAGCGGGCATATCGGAGATGTCTTCCCAGTTACGGTCGGCCGATTTGGCATAGGTAGCAGCCGGTGTGGCGTGAGTGATCCGCGCAGTTGACACAATTCCTGTTGATTTACCTGCGATTTCTGCCAGCTCTAAGGCGGTTACTAACTCATTGCCGGACACCGATGCACAATCACCACGGGCAATCCCTTCAGCCACGCCAATCACACCGACATCGGTTTTGACGCCTGTCGCCATAGCCGTCATAGTGCCAGCTGAATCAGGAGTTTGCGCATCAACATTATAGGTTTTAGCAAAGCCAGAATAGGGCATGGTTTCAAAGCTCAGCTGGTGCTCCTCACCCATTTTTCCTTGTAGTTGCCCAGCTAAAATACGTGCAGCTGTGACCGTGGAGATGCCCATCCCATCACCTACGAACAGAATCACGTTTTTCGCTTTTTGATTACTGCTGCTTAGCTGCTCGGCACGTTGTTGTGCCTGCGCGACTTTATCCTGAGCATCGCTAAACCAAGCGTTGCCCGTTAGGTTAGCCAGTTCATCATCATCTAATGTAGTTTTAATCGGGTTACAATTGGTCGTTTGCGCTGCAACTTCATCGCCATCAAGCTCGCCATTGCCATTGTCATCGGCACCCACTTGAGTATAGACACCACCATTAATGCATTGACTATCACCCACAGCTATGTCGGTGTTAACAGTTAAAGTCGGCGCGCCATCATCGTCAGAGCAACCCGCCAGTGCCGCAACCACGGCAAGAGAAAGAATATTTAGCTTGTTCATTGTTATACCTGCTTACTTAGTGAGCTCAAGGGCTGAGTCGATAATGTGGAACACCATGCTTTGTTCAATCACTCCCTGCGCTAGATGCGCGCTGGGACCCATAGCATGAAGGGAAATATCTTCGCCTGCGTGTGTCTCTGAACTAAGTGGAATGGTTGCTTCTTGGTGAAAACCTGGGGTGGTGGTATCGATACCCGCCAGATTTTGACGCCCGGTTTGCGGCGCATCGCTGTAGCTGGCATCAGCGTTAGTTTCCATGCCTAGGTCGCGAAAGCCCAAGCCATTGGCATAGCCGAGCGTGGTGTAAGGCTTACCATCTGCTGCAAGCGTCGGCTGCTGCTGCCCTACCGCCACTACCTGACCTAGAATAGGGTTACCACGTTTAGGGTAACCGGCAATAGTAAAGACGTGGCTGTGATCCGCTGTCACCAAAATCAATGTTTCTTCGGGGTTAGTGTTCTCGATGGCATACTGCACGGCATTGGCCAGTTCGATTGTATCGTTCAGCGCATTGTATGCATTACCCGCGTGGTGAGCGTGGTCAATACGCCCGGACTCAACCGTAAGGAAAAAGCCTGTATCGTTATTATCAAGCACTGATATTGCTTTAGCGGTCATTTCCGATAGGGAAGGCTCACCCGCAAGATCATTGCCTCGATCTGCTTCATATTGCATATGAGATTCATTGAACAGTCCAAACACCCGCTGAGCGTCATCGGCTATAGCATCAAAGCCTGCACGGTCCCATACATAGACACCATCGGCATACTTTTGTTGCCATTCCTGAGTCAGGTCGCGACCATCGGTGCGGTCTCCTTCGATAGCGCTGCGGGCATCAAGAGTGTTATACGTTTCGTCTTTCGGCAGGAAGTGACGGCGGCCACCGCCCATAACCACTTCTATACCATCCACGTCAGTACCAGCAAAGCGCGCTTCAAGGTTTTGTTCAAAGTTAACCAATTGCGTAGCGATATCCTCACACCCTTGCGCAACTGCCTGCGCAGGCATGTCTGACACATCTTCCCAGTTACGATCTGCTGATTTGGCATAGGTTGCTGCAGGAGTGGCGTGGGTAATACGGGCGGTGCTGACGATACCAGTACTTAAACCTCGAATTTCTGCAAGCTCCAGAGCAGTAATCAGTTCATTACCAGCTACCGTGGCACAATTTCCGCGCTCGATATCTTCATCTACACCAATCACACCCACATCAGTTTTAACCCCTGACGCCATGGCGGTCATGGTGCCTGCTGAGTCTGGGGTTTGTGCATCAACATTATAGGTTTTTACCTGAGCCGAGTAAGGAAACTTCTCGAAGCTAAGGTAACCTTCTTCACCCATTTTGCCGTTATTTTGGCCCTGTAGAATACGAGCTGCTGTGAGTGTGGACACCCCCATACCATCGCCAACAAACAGAATCACATTTTTGGCCTTAGTCAGTTTTTGCTGATTGGCCAATTGCTGCTTCTCGTTGAGCTTATTCTTATCTGTTTGATACCACTGACTATTGGTCTGAACGTCAGGCAAGACTCCGGCCTGCACTGGTGTGCACACCAGCGAGGAGATGGCCGAGGCTGCCGCCATCGCCAAGGCTAACTTTGATACTTTCATTTTTTGTTCCCGTGAGTTTTATTATTTAGCGCTGTTAAGAAGCTGTTCTTAACCACAAATATGTACCAGCAAGGGTTGTACTGGCGTCGTTACTGTAGGGAACGAATGTTTCTAAAATATAACCATTTATTGACGGACAGATGATGAATATATGACAGCGAATACTGGAGCAGAGGAGTAGACATAAAAAACCCAGGCACTAGCCTGGGTTTTTCTTAGAAGAGGCGAATATTACTTCGCTTCTTTTTTCGCTTTTTCTGCAGCGATTACTTCGTCAGCAACGTTTTGCGGACAAGGTGCGTAGTGTGAGAACTCCATAGAGAACTGACCACGACCAGAAGTAATAGTACGTAGGTGGCCGATGTAACCGAACATCTCAGATAGTGGTACTTCACCCTTGATGCGTACGCCCATGCCGCCCGCTTCTTGGTCTTTGATCATACCACGACGACGGTTAAGGTCACCG
>CEVA01041007.1_pt1 | contig 60822 bp, 54 predicted proteins | sample 361521 | NCBI WGS metagenome assembly CEVA01 (sample SAMEA2622823, study PRJEB7988) | marine metagenome | isolation source: saline water (ENVO:00002010), including | reverse complement strand
CTTGATTATTATCTCTCTACTCCCAAAGAGATAGCTATTATTGGACATTATAAATCTGAAGATACTAACGCCTTATTAAAAGAGATTTTTAGCCACTACCTACCCAACAGGATTTTTATAGGTAGTGACCCCAGAGAAAATACAATATCAGATATCCCATTAGTACGAGACAAGCGAATGTTAGACGAAAATGCCACTGCCTACGTCTGTAAAAACTACGCTTGCGAAATGCCTGTATCTAAACCAGAACAGCTGGCAAGTCAGCTATCGACTTAAACATAATACTCATCGACTCTACTCAACACCTAGACTCTTCAATGGAGCAACAACATTCTGTATTCTTGGGTTGGGATTATTCAAGAAAGATTTCGCGGTTAGTTCATCAGATTTTTTACGAATCTCAGAATAAAGACCTACAACCCATTTCTTATGCTCATCAACCTCTGGTTTAGCAAAAAAGCTTAATGCAATTTGACGACGTAGCTGAGATGAACCAAAAGAAGCATGCATAATGTCATGGCAGAACATCAATATATCACCAGGACTAGTTTCGATTGGGAAAGACGGCAAGGCTTCAGCCTCTAAACCCAAAAGGTCACTTTGGCCCACCTGTATAGCCCGATTCAAATCGTTGTGGAATGGCTGATGATGTGAACCCGGGATAACACGAAGACATCCATTTTCCTTGGTCAAAGTATCCAGATATAGAGATACTTTGACCCTCTTATAACCAGATCTTATGTTATCGTCAGAATGCCAAATAGTATCTCCTGCCCACATATTACCGTCAGAAGCGACGTACGTAAAACCAGGACCGAGCAACTGCTCTACGGCAATGTATACCCGGTCGTCCGCTATTAAATTCGTAAGCACAATATTCATTTCAATAAAACCAGATATCTGCTTACCTACTCCTGTATGAGCACTATCGGTATCTATACCCTGTGTATTTTTCCAGACATAATCCGCTTCTTTGGTAATTAAACTCATCTCTTCAGGTGAAAAAGCATCTCTAAGCACCAGGAAACCAAACGTTTCAAAATAAGATATCTGTTCAGGAGTTAACATAAGTAGACCTCATTCCAAATATTGCACACACTTATTTTTAAGCGTATTTGGATGCCATTCTATATTTGCCAACTTTGAAACTCAAAAAATGTCAGATTGCTACGAAACACGCCAAACATATCATTGCACCTGATCTCCAATTTGGAATAAGATTGCGAGGTTATGCCAACCAAATTTATTTTTTGTATAATGTCTGTGTAAGTAACAATGCAAGAAAACACATTAGAAAATGGAATAGTAGAAGAAGAACCCCTAGATATCAGGCGATATGTTGGTCTGTTTCTAACGTATTGGTGGATAATCATATCGCTACCATTGGTAGGTGGGCTAGGCGCATACTTTCTAAGCCAAAACGTTACGCCGAGCTATCAAGCCTCTACCACTATACTTGTACAATACCGAAGTAGCGGATTTGGACTTGGGGCAAGTAATTTTCAGCAAAGCGAAGAACTTGCTTCTACTTACAGTAGACTTCTTATGGCTGAGCCATTTTTGTCCGGCATAGAGTTATCTGGTGCGTCAGTTACAGCAATCATTGATACACAGCCACCGGTAATAATTGTCAGAGTTCGTCATGGCAACCCAGTTGTAGCAGCATCTACCGCCCAAAATATTGCAGAAGAATTCATAACATACGCAATGGAAAAACGGTTATCCGAGATAGCCAGAATCCAATCAGCCGCGGCAGTATACGGGATAACTGCTGGCGATGTCGCTGCGGCACAACTAAGTGCTGTTGATAGTTTGTCCATATTGGAACCAGTATCTGTACCTAGTACCCCCGTTGTACCTAAAACTACACAAAATACTGTACTCGGTGGAATTATTGGTTTAATGATTGCAATCGCGGCCATCTTCTTAATAAGCGGACTCGAAGACACCGTAAGATCTCCCGACAAATTGCAGGAACAGTTTGGAGTCGCTGGATTAGGTTCAGTATTCAACTGGACAGATGAAGAAGGTGAATCATCTGAGGGTCCTATTATACAATCTGCCCCCTCTTCAACATATGCAGAAGCCTTCAGACAATTCCGTGCAAATTTTGAATTCTCCACAGCATCATATGACAAACATGTATACGTTGTCAGCTCACCTGGACCATCCGAAGGTAAAACTACCGTGGTATCGAATCTTGCGATAGCGATAGCTCAGACGGGCAAAAAAGTACTAGTTATAGATGGAGATCTACGACGTCCTTCGTTAAGCCGTGTCTTCGAGGGCATGACAAAAACGACTGGTCTCAGCAACTATTTAGCAGACCGTAATATTGACACCTCCGAAGTGATACGAACCGCGAAAGAATCGGATGGAGTGGACATAATCCCAAGCGGGCCGATTCCTCCAAACCCAGGTGAATTATTAGCCTCAAAGAGATTCTATCAGTTGATTGAAAAAGTCACTGGCCTATACGATTTTATTTTATTTGACAGCCCTCCCCTTCTCCCTGTCGCGGATGCAGCTGTCATGGCTGCACAAGTAACTGGAGTTATGCTAGTAGTAGACGGTCAACGCACAAAATCAGCTGCATTAAAAGCAGCGTTGGGGATGATAAGAAATTCAAAATCGCCTATCTTAGGAATAGTAATCAACAAACTTAAGAGGCGACGGTTTAGCTACGGATACGGTTATGGATATGGTTACCCATACTACAAGTATTACGAGTATAGATCTCACGGTAGTGATGATGACCTTAAAAACAATAAGTCCCTAGTTAAACGAGTATTCTCAAAAGTATTCCGCAGGTGATGGATACCAACACTACCTATCCCATATAACTCATCGCAAATCTTGCTAACTTGAGTATCGTCGTGTAACAAATCATTTTAAGAGACGATATTAAGGTACTAACATAAATCCCTGATCTTCTACTTAGAACCCTTAACTATTCTAAATACATCGGTCCAAATCACCCAATATATTGGGATCTAATTTTGTCACAACATGTCTTTAATAAATCTTGACTTTCAAGTTAATGAATTTTACATTATATGAAGCGTTCATTAACAGAACGAGTGCGATGACAGCATGTGACCTATAATACCGAAGATAACGAACTTGTTTTGGATTACATTCGTGAGAATTAATCTTCGTTGAAGCCACAGCTCCGAAGATAAACTTACTTAATATAGTTGTTGTTTCTAACTCAACATTTCGGCTTGAGTTAGCGTAGCTTTACCAAAGTTTAGTGTCCACTTTCGATCAACTATATTTGTGAATCTTATTATTCCGTCTGAATTCGATCTTCTCGTCCTATCCAAAGGGTACCTTTATATGAATATAAAAGCAGACACAAAAGGAATTTTGATTTGAACAAAATTCAGTCATCAATTATTAGTAAAATACGCTCCAGAGAATCCGTCATTGCTATACTAGGATTAGGTTACGTCGGCCTTCCTCAAGCTGTGCTTTTTGCAGATGCTGGGTTCCCAGTTGTAGGCATAGATGTAGATCAATCGAAAATAGATTCGATCAGAAACGGAAAATCATATGTTCAAGATGTGAAATCTGATCATCTAGCGAACCTTGTAACATCTGATAAATCTGATTCGGCCAGCATGTCTACACAGATACATAGCACTAAACCAGGTAAGATTTACGCCTCAACTGATTACAGCATAATAACAAAAGCAGACGTGATTGTGGTGTGCGTACCTACTCCATTGAGTAAAACTAGGGAACCAGACATATCACGTATAGTTTCAGCATCTCAGGAAATGGCACTGTATATCCATCCCGATATGCTAATAATTGTTGAAAGCACCACTTATCCTGGTACTACAAAAGACGTTATCCTTCCAACCATTCAATCAGCCAATCATGGTCCATTTAAAGTTGGAAAAGATTTTTTCTTGGCTTTTTCTCCCGAGAGAATCGATCCAGGAAATAGTTATAGAACAATATCCGACATACCTAAAGTCATAGGTGGTATAACACCAGAGTGTACGAGTGTCGCCAATATACTATACCAATCAGTTATTAATGAAATCGTTCCTGTGTCCTCCCCTACTGTCGCAGAGATGGTGAAATTACTTGAGAATACCTTCAGGGCTGCTAATATCGGACTTATTAATGAATTCGCTATCATGTGTGAAAAACTAGAAGTAGATGTCTGGGAAGTAATTTCTGCAGCCGAGACCAAACCATTCGGATTTATGGCATTCTATCCTGGGCCAGGTTTGGGAGGTCACTGTATACCAGTTGACCCTCAGTACCTCGCCTGGAAACTTAGAACGTTAAGTTACAATGCTCGTTTCATCCAATTGGCAGATGAAGTAAACCATGGTATGCCAGATTATGTTATGGAGAGGATATCAAAGATTTTGAACGAATCAGGCAAGACCCTGCTTGACGCAAAAGTCATGGTTATAGGCGTAACATACAAGGCAGACCTAGACGACCTAAGAGAATCACCCGCAATTGACCTGATATCTCTACTTAAAGATCGAGGATCTCATGTTTCTTATCATGATCCTTTTGTGACAGAAATAGACATTGAAGGCCTATCCCTTTACCGAGCGGAGCTAAACACCCTAACACTTCAACAATCGGACTGCATCGTGATTACAACTGCCCATTCCACCTACGATTGGGAGTGGATAGTAGACAACAGTAAACTGGTCTTTGACACGCGAAACGCCACCAATGGAATCAGAAACCCTTCGTCTCAAGTAGTCAAATTGTAATCAATATTTTATAGCCAGTTACGTACTCATTACCACTTCACCTAGTCATCTGACCAAAATGCCCACCATGAATAGTCACGCAAAACTTAGAGCGTCCCCGAAAAAAGTCAGGGTAATTGAACCAGCATCAAGCTGGTTGTCAATTGACTGGATGGAATTATGGGATTACCGAGACCTTCTCTATTTCCTTGTGTGGAGAGATATAAAAGTCCGGTATGCTCAATCAGCACTAGGTATAGGGTGGGCCGTGATCCAGCCAGTGTTTTTCATGATAGTATTCACGTTCGTATTTGGAGAGCTGGCCAAAATAGATTCTGATGGAGTTCCCTACCCCATATTTAGCTTTGCAGCACTAGTGCCTTGGACATATTTTGCCACATCTATGACTGGAGCCACGGAAAGTCTTATATCCAATGCCCGTATGTTAAGCAAAGTGTATTTCCCAAGACTTATGATGCCTTTTTCCGCGGTTCTTGCAAGGCTAATAGATTTTGCGATCGCATTATTACTACTGCTGGCATTAATGGTTTGGTTCAAAACCATACCGTCAATTTGGGCGTTAATTTTGCCGGTAGTTACCATCATAATGATATTAAGTGCTACAGGTGCAGGGATGTGGCTTACTGCCCTAGCCATACAGTACCGTGACATTAAGTACGGGATATCCTTTGCTGTACAACTACTTATGTTCACGTCTCCTGTGGTATACCCGGCTAGCCTTGTTCCTGATGAATACAGATTAGTATACGCAATAAACCCTATGGTTGGAGTAATAGAGTCCTTCCGGTCGGCACTGCTAACTACTAACCCTATGCCGTGGGACCTCCTTGGCATGTCGATCTTGGTAGCAACAATACTGTTTATTAGTGGGCTAGTATACTTTCGCCGGACAGAACGTATATTTGCAGACGTAGCCTAAATAATGACTAAGCCTACGAATAATATAGCTATCAGTGTGGAAAATCTGTCGAAACGTTACAGGATTGGTATCAAAGAGGAGTCTCCTGATACGTTAGTAGGCGCCGCAGCTAGTTTAGTAACAAGGCCGATCAAGAATTTCCGTCGATTAAGGAGTCTTGCCAAGTTTGGAAACCAAGGCGGCCGTACTGATGACATCTTATGGGCACTAGATGAGGTCTCGTTCGATCTTAGACAAGGTGAAATACTGGGTTTGGTAGGACCCAATGGGGCTGGTAAAACAACACTCTTGAAAATACTAACCCAGATAACAGAACCAACTGGCGGAAAAGCTTATTTAACCGGACGTGTTAGCAGCCTGCTCGAAGTTGGGACTGGGTTCCATCCAGAATTAAGCGGGAGAGACAACGTTTACTTAAATGGCACTTTACTCGGCATGAAGAAATCGGATCTCGACAACAAATTCGATGAGATCGTGGACTTTGCTGAAGTGAATAAATTTATTGACACCCCTGTGAAACGCTATTCGAGTGGTATGGCAGTTAGATTGGCTTTCTCGGTAGCTGCACACCTCGAACCCGAGATACTCCTTGTAGACGAGGTCTTAGCCGTTGGTGATGCTTCTTTCCAGCAGAAATGTATTGGGAAAATGCAGGAAGTTGGGAATATGGGTAGAACAATTATTTTTGTTAGCCATAATATGTCTGCAATATCATCCCTTTGTTCGAGAGCAATGTGGATTAATGAAGGTAAAATAATTCTCGACGGGGAACCTGATGAAGTAATTGATAAATATCTCTCTAGCTCTTCAATACAAAAAACCAAGTATCCAGTTGCAAAAAGTGTAGATGGAGAACTCATCATAGAGAAAGTGGTAGTCACAGACTACAAAGGAAATGAAAAAAGTGAGTTTAAAACGTGGGATTCTATAGCTATTGAGATCCATTACAATGCTTCTACTCCAATCAATCGTCCATATTTTTGGGTTGCTATACTTGGAAGAGGTGGAGGTCTACTAAATGCGAATATGTTACTGGACGGTACTACCATTGAAAAACTAGATGGCAAAGGCAAGATTCGATGTACCTTTGAGCGCGTTCCCCTGCTTCCTCAGCAACAGTACGTAGTACGTATAGGCGCCCGGGCCAGCAACCCTATGAACCAACTGGTACGCTGGATTGATGTAGCAAATTTTTCGATACGAGGCTCTGCTAAAAGTGCGGGACTGAAAGGCGAAGCAGCCGATAGGTTCATTGGCATAACAAATACAGTTATGTCCCCATATACATGGGATACGCCAGATGGCAAGAAAGTAGCTGTAAATATAACACCTACCATACCTACGAAAGGGTCATTGTCATGAAGATAGGAACCTACATTGGGAAAAAACGAGGTCGTAAGTACATCTCTCACAGTACTATTGGTCACACTAAAAGCAATTTAGAAAAGTACGATTCTATATATGTTAATCGCACGGAAGAACGTAACAAGGCTGCAGTAGAGGTAGAATTAGGGTCTGAAATTCCGAAATTTATTTCAGACGGTATTACTAATTATCTTAAAACTACTGGGAAAAAAGCTGAAGAAATAAAAATAGTCGAATATGGTTGTGGGGTAGGTGCATATAGCTTCCAATTGCTCGAACAAGGGTACGATGTGGAAATGTCAGACCAAAGCGAAATTTGTGTTAACGAAATACTGAAACCAAAACTACGAAATATGGGGATGGATCCCAGCCGTGCATTTACAGCTGATCTTCTTGACATACCAAATGACCGACACCAACGTTATGATATCTGTATACTAATAGGTGTAGTTTACGAACATGAAGATTACAACACTCCAAGGAAAGCATACAAAGCCGTATATAAAAGCCTTAAGGGCCCCGGGTCTATGCTTATTCATGCCTTGAATTCTTTCGAGAATTCTTATCTAAAACTACGACTTAACAGAATAATCATGACTGTAACAGGATTTTTCACCTTTATTAAACAGCCAATTACTTATGCTCCAAACAGTAACTTGATCCGTCGGTGTCTTGGACGTAAGTCACTGTCTTACCAATTCCGGCATTGGTTCTATCGCCCGATTGACATTAAGACCATGCTATCTGAAAGCGATCTCGAAGTGAGGAGTGAGTTTGCATTGGATATCAGGCAGGGCATCTCCGAATATCTACCGTTAACTCGAAAAGATCAACACATTATAGTTTATGGAAGCAAACTAAATTGGACAGGAAATCTTTTAGAAAAATTGACTCGTAAACATCCTTTCTTGTTTGCTAAAAGATTCGGTGTGTGGGCTACGATACCTGATTAAATTTCTTCAGAGATCGCCAGTAATATACGTCCATCGTGAAACAATGAATAAAAATACCCACCAAATGCCATTACATGCGCAATATTTCAAGCCAAACATGGGTTTTGGTATCACCTCTGAGGGTATGAATACCTCAATAAACATATTTAATTACTACAATACTTCTTTTTTTGGAACTGACACGCAAAACTCTGAATCGATTGCAGAAATCACTTTCTACGATTTCAATGGTCAGAAGCTGTTTACACACCGAGAATTGCTGAAACCCTACGGTTCCCTGCATTTGGACATCAAAACGAAGTTGATCGAGAATAATAATCAGCCAGATACATACGGCACTGTTTTGTGTAGGCTAATACCAGAAGTATTACCCAAGACTCTCATCAATATGTTCGTTTCAACTGAATTCGTCATGGAAATAATTTCAGGTTCAAACGCTAGGTCGTTCGTACACAATTCCTGGAGTCCTGTATATGCTCCTAAGAGAGAAAGTATTCGATCTGAGCAAGTGTTTTCGGATAACCACTCCAAATCCAAATACCTAATTCTGCTTAACAACTATTACGGTCCTAAGATACCATTTCTATCTCACGGACGAACCAAGGTAAGCATAAGAAACCATGCTGGGGAAACGATATCTAAATGGTCTGGCAATGTAAAAGCTAGAGGTGTGTATTTGTTTTCTTTTGAAGAACATTTTCCGCAATTAGAAGAGTTTATGGACGGAAAATCAGGTGAAATAATACTCGATGGATACAACATAGTACGTAAACCTATAACTTTAGTAGTGTCACCAAACAACAAAGACGAACTATCAGTCAACCATTTCTGAATATTAAACCGATAATGCAAAATATGGATCCAAAAAATACTAATACTGGAAGTTTATACTCCCTGGATTATCTTTCTAACCAAACCGTTTGGTACGGACCTTATCTGGCTGATCAAGAATTTCAAACAATAATATCTTCATCTATAAAAGACTGGCCCGATTGGGTAGATTACGATCTGACGTGCTGGATATTTGACCAGAAAGGCAAAACAGTCAGAGAAATAATTCTATCTGAAAAGGCACACGGTGATCGTCCGGTAACAATAAATCTAGGTGAGAAATTCAAAGACGTTCCGCCTATGCGAGGAACCGTTGCTGTACATATGAAACCTACAGACCAAGGAGTTAAAATCCCCAATATACACCAAGAGTGGTGTGTAAGAATCTTGGATTCTTCAGGTTCCCTGCAAGAGATAGTTGCAACTGGAGCTGTAAAAGACTGGAATTTTGCGGAGCGGAAGGGCAGAAAATCTAAATTCAGGCAGTTTTCTCCTGCGCTACTAATGGATAAATACTGGCAATCTGTAGCTTACTTCATCAACGGAAGTGCTGATCCCGCATATGATGTATCTGCGAATCTGCGAATATCAGTATTTAACACCATTGGAGACAAACTTGAATCTACAGGACCCACCATTCCGCCTTTCGGGAGCACATGGGTAAACCTACATGACGTTTTTGGGCAAGAATTACTACAATTATTAGAAAATTATGGTGGCAGAGGATCATATATAGTAGAGTCTGATGATACCGGTTGCATAGGATACCATTTTTTCTATAACCCGTTGCTGCACAAAATATGTGGGGATCATACCAGACCGGTCTTCCCATATGTTTCCGCTGGATACGGATTCCGTCCATTTACAATTGGCGAACAAACGCCTAAAGATTTCTTACGTCATGCTAAATTCCTAGCCTTGCAGAAAATTGGGCGTCGCACCTAAAACAACTGCAACCATTGCATAATTGCAATTCTTGATCACTGAAAAATTGAACACAATGAACCAATGATTTATCTCTCAAAAGAGAAATTCAGGATGAATAAAGTTAGAAACATATATGACTAACTACCTCAGAAAAATAGCCGGTACACGTTTCCGGTTAAGAAATATTATCCGCCGTTATATTGCGCCACCCTCGCCGATCACACCATCCTATATGAATTATTTCATGAGACGTCCCTTAACATTTGGAATATGGTTTAACCTTAGGAGATTTAAACACAAAATACTAAGAATTCCTCGTAGGTACCTCGATACGGTGCCTCTAGTAGGAGATGACCACGTCACTGAAAATGTCCTTCCTTACAACGAAAGTTTGGTATGGAAAATTAGCCGTAACCGAACTGAAAGATTATTGAGTGTTCTGGGGACCATCGGAGGTATAGACAAGAATAATAGCAAGGTTCTCTGTATAGGTCCGAGAAATGAGGCCGAAGTTTTATTGATGAGTCTTTACGGATTCGACCTCCGTAAGATCAGTGCTATAGACCTATTCAGCTACAGTCCGCTTATAGACATAATGGATATGCACGAGATGAACTTCCAAGACAATCAGTTCGATGTACTGTATAGTTCCTACGTGCTTAGGTACAGTAACGATATCAGGCTTGCATGTTCTGAATCGGTTAGAGTTACAAAACCTAATGGTCTTATTGCTGTAGCGTTCGTTCATTCCCCTACCACAAAACCTCAGGTCGGCACCCAATTGAGTGGTGGACTGAAGGAAATGTTTCATTATTTTGGAGATAATGTCGGACATATTTTCTGGCAAGAAGAACTACTTACCGAAAGCGGTCAAATGGTTTGCACGTCAATATTTAGTGTGAGTAAGTGATAATGTTGCAGCCCTTGGCAGATATCCATAACGCACACAAAATATCAAATTTACCTATAGTGGTGACGATTTGTTAGCCTCACTTGGCGGGACACCTGTCAGAAAGAAATTTCTACCCTATGGCAGACAACATTTGGACGATACAGATATTGAAACAGTTAGTAATATCCTCAGGGGCGATTGGTTAACAACAGGCCCAACAGTTGAAAAATTTGAGTCCAGTTTTGCTGCCTGGAACAACGTAGAATATGCCATAGCAGTTAGCTCCGGAACTGCTGCTCTGCATGCAGCTTCGTTTGCTGCAGGCTTTACATCAGGAGATGAGGTAATCACTTCCCCTCTCACTTTCGCTGCAACAGCAAATTGCATACTCTATCAAGGCGCATCTCCAGTATTCGCTGATGTTGATCCAAACACACTGTGTATTTCTCCCAAGGAAATAGAAAAGAAAATTACATCGAAAACCAAAGGGATAATAGTTATGCACTACGCTGGGCAACCTTGCGAAATGGATCAAGTTATGAGCCTTGCTGAAGAATATAAACTCGTCGTGATAGAGGACGCTTGTCACGCGATGGGCTCTACCTACAAAGGAAAACAGGCAGGTACCATAGGTCATCTGGCCTGTTACAGCTTCCACCCCGTAAAACATATAACTACGGGAGAAGGCGGGATGGTAGTAACTTCCAATGACGAATGGGCAAAACGTATACGTGGATTTCGAAACCATGGGATGTCCACAAATAGCCGACAACGTAATAAAGCTGGCGAGTGGGTTTCAGACATGTCTGATTTAGGATATAACTACCGACTCTCCGACTTTCAATCTGCATTGGGATTTCGTCAGCTATCAAAGGTGAATGACTCCATCAAACGCAGGCGCGAAATTGCTCAGTCTTATGACAAGTCATTCAAAAAATCAAATATCCTTGAACCTATAACAGTCATGCCTGAGAATAACCCAAGCTGGCATATCTATCCAATCCTATTGAATCTGAATACATTGAGTGTTGGTCGCAAGGAAATATACAAGGATATGAGGGCGGAAAATATTGGTGTAAATGTCCACTACCGACCTGTCCACATGCATTCTTACTACAAGCATCGTTTCGGCTACCTACCCGGGGATTTCCCAAATGCAGAAAACGCATATGACAGGTTGTTAACTCTTCCAATTTTCCCGCAAATGACAGATCAAGACGTGCAAGATGTCATTAAAGCCATAGAGAAAGTATCTTCACACTATATTCATAAATACAGGGACATATAAACCCATGCGAGTATTAATAACAGGCGCAGCAGGATTTGTCGGAAGATCCATGGTTCGTCATATAACTGAAGTCCGACCTGACTTACAAGTTCGGGCGTTAGACCTCAACATGGCTGATGCCAATAACATAGAGTGCATATCTGGCAGTATTCTGGACACTAATGACCTGATGAATTCTGTCCAAGACTGCGATTATGTAATTCATCTAGCTGCCATGTTAGGTGTAAAACGTACTGAATCATCACCTCTCCAGTGCCTCAATGTAAATGTTCAAGGAACTATAAATTTGCTGGAGGCATGTGTCAGAGAGCAGGTTAAAAAAGTGGTTCTAGCGTCATCTTCAGAGGTATACGGAGAACCTGTAATGGTACCTATAAGAGAAGACTCTCCACTGAACCCTCGGTCCGTATATGGTATTTCAAAAATCACTGCAGAGGAATATCTCAAAGCTTACGCCCAAAGATACAATATTGACTGGAATATAGTTCGTCTGTTCAATATGTATGGTCCGGGTCAAACATCTGAATTTGTAATCCCACGATTTATTGCTTCTGTACAAAGAGGACAATCACCCGTCGTGTACGGAGATGGTAGTCAGATTAGGGCATTTTGTTATGTAGCTGATGGAGTTTCAGCAATAGCTTCTCTTCTTGACGATGACATCTCAAACCATACATTCAACATAGGGAACCCAGAGTCTAAAATATCCATGTCTGACCTTGCGAATAAAGTAACATCGCTGTTAGGAAATGGTATCCAACCTGAATTCGTACCCTTATCTGCTTCTACTCGGAAGTCAGGAAGGGAAATATGGACGAGGATTCCAGATATTTCCAAAGCAAATGAAACTCTAGGATATACTCCAAAAATCAATCTAGAAGAGGGATTGATGCTAGTGGCAAAATCAGGCGAAATCCCTGACAGTCATTTTGACCCTTTGTAAAATACACTAATATAACGAGGAAATTATGAGAGGTGACTTGTGACAGACAAAAACCTTCTAGTTCTAGACATGAGTGGCTCCGATATTAGCGTTACGCACCTGTGGGAGAAAAGTCGCTTTCTGGAAAAACTAAGTGAGATATGTTTTGAATCGGTGGTGTGGGATCCAAATAGTATCCACACACATGCTGAAACAAAACGATTTGATGACTTCAACGCACTAGTTCAATTTGCAGAATCAGTGGAAGCAGACTCTCTGGTATTGGTGGATAGTAACCAGATCTTTTTAGACCAACAAATCGTATCCGAAGGTCTGAAATCTTTCCGTCCACAAAAAATAGACTACTTTACCCAATGGGAACACTGCCGGCTACCAGTTGGAATTGGAGTGAGAGCAATTTCCACAAGGGTATTAGAACAGGAAGTGTTTAACTCACCGAAGGATTGTATAAATCATATCCAATCCAATCCCTCAGAATTCAAGTTTCATTACGACATGGTTCATCAAACGCCTTATGAGGACACTCTTCTGGACAGCAGGGATTCACCTTCACTTCGTCTACTGGTTGAAAACAGCAATGGTAAGACCAAATGGGGTTTGGGTGGATTCTTGTCCATTGCTAAAAAAGCAGGAGAAGATGCTCCCCTTTACCAACCTGATGTTACAGCTCTACGAGTCGATGAAAGGAAAATGCCTGCAGCGTACGGGTTTGAATCTCCAGAGTGTGCAGAGTTCCCAACCTACATAATGTTCGATATCATCAATATATGTAATGCCAAGTGTATCCATTGCCCTCAATCTCTAACAAACCTTAACGGAGGAAAGCCAGATTTCCTATCAGAACGAGGGCACCTTAGCATGGAGACATATAAACAAGTCATAGATGAGTGCTCAGAACACAAAATACAATTTGTCCGTATTACTGCAGACGGAGAACCTCTAGTACATAAGCAGCTCGTAGATATGGTTAAGTATGCGAAAGAAAAAGGTGTAGGACCGGTTGGGCTTACAACGAATGGCTCACTACTTAAACCAGACAGGATACGCAAGCTCATAGAGGCCGGGTTATTCATGGTAGACTTCTCCCTTGATGCATCTACTCCAGAAACATTCGAGGTTGTTAGAACAGGGCTAAAGTGGGACAAGGTGGTTGGAAGTGTTCACGAATTCATAAAAATTCGTGATGAACTGGGTGCATCAACAAAAATTATGGTCAGCTTCGTAAAACAAGGTGCCAATATTCATGAACTGGATGATTTTGTAAATTATTGGACACCCATTGTAGATGAAGTGTTAATCCGAGAAATGATTTCGAACGTAGGACTTGTGGCAACTTCGGAAAGTGAATTTGCAGGCTGGGATCACAGGTGGCCCTGCGTACATTTCTTCCGACGGGTCGTTATAAACCATCAAGGCGTTCTAAAAGCATGTCCAATCGACTGGCAGCAGAAAACCGCTTACAGATCTATGGATCAAACTTCTGTGCACAATGCATGGCACAGCCACCACTACTGGATGAACAGGATGGAACACCTAAACGACGAAATTCCGGATGAAAGAGTGTGTAAAAGTTGCAAAGACTGGGCAGGAACTCCATGGAAGATGGGCTACGAAAAAGTTGTTGCCAGTATGGGAGATTGAAAACATCCCAGAAAATTGTTGCAATTTGCCAACCGAATTTTCTGCCCTGGCTCGGATACTTAGAGATGGGACACAGATCCGATGTGTATGTAATGCTTGACGACGTCCAATTTCCTCGACGGGAATGGGTCAACAGAAATCGAATACCAGATTCTTCAGACCGAGGGTGGATGTGGCTTAGTATACCTACCAAAAAATCGTCCCAGCAAGTGAAGATCAATCAAGTCGAAATCAGTTACGACACACCATGGCAATCACGCATTATTAAATCTATTGACCACGTTTACCGTCAGTCACCTTGGTTTCAGCATTACCGTGACGAATTGACCGAAATTCTAGAAAGCCATTGGACCTACCTAGTGGAATTAAATCTTACTCTTATAAAATGGATATATAAAAAACTTGGAATGTCAGACAATCTTATATTAAGCTCGGATTTGAATGTTGGATTTGAACGAGATGATAAGCTGGCTGAAATTTGTGCCAGGTTGGACGCCACAACTTACCTAGCTAACAATGGATCGAAGGGATATATTGATCCGTCGAAATTCCATAGTCGAAATGTTTCATTTGTATTCCAAAACTATACCCACCCCACATATGACGTGGCAAACCGTGAATTCACTCCTTACCTATCTATAATAGATCTGATATTCCATGAAGGACCAAATACCTTGAATACAGTCCTCAAAGGAAGAAACCCTGACTGGGAAAGTCATGTAAACTATGGAACCTAACTGTGAATTTCAACGAACTGGGAAAAAGGTTTTTGGCTAGAGTAATTGCAATAGTGCAAGCTAGGATGGGTTCTACAAGACTCCCAGGGAAAGTCCTGTTGCCATTAAACGGATATCCTTCAATAGTACAGGTTATGAGAAGAATACAGGCATGCAACACATTAGACGAAGTTTACCTCGCTACATCTGTGAACACGGAGAATGACGTGCTATCTGACCTATCAGAAAAGTATTCGTGGGCATTTCACCGTGGCAGTGAAGATGATGTGCTTTCTCGTTTTATAGAAGTGTTGCAGTATGACTCGGCTGACATCGTAGTCAGAGTGAATGCTGACAACATGGCAATAGACCCTGAAGTTATCCGCCACACGATCAAAAAACTCGAGAGTGATAGGCTAGACGTCTGCTCTCCATTTCTAAACAACTCATACCCTTTTGGGGCTGGTGCTGAGGTTTCTACAGGAGAATGTCTACTTCGACTTGATTCTGACACCCTTGGTGCAGACTCACGCCACAAGTATCGTGAGCACATATATTTTTATGCTTATGATAATAGGGATAAATATAGAGTAGGCACTATCAAAGCACCAAGTGGATTAGATAGACCGGATATCAACATCTCTGTAGACACTCCTGAGTCCTTCCATACGATGGAAAAGTTGTATGGAAAATTGTCTACTAACGATGACATGTTCTCTCTGGGAGAACTAATTCAGGCTTGGGATGATTTACAATCCTAACAAATTTCAAGGAGGATATAATGAAAACCGTTAGCATAGGCCAGCGAGTAGTGGGTGACGGCAATCCTAGTTTTATAATTGCTGAAGCGGGATGTAATCACAACCAACAATTGGATCTTGCGAAGCAACTTGTGGACATGGCAGTTCATGCAAATGCAGACTCTGTGAAATTCCAATCCTACGAAGCAGAGCAGATGTACTCAAAAAAAACTCCTATGATGGAACATTTCCGTTCTCGTATGGAAGTGGGCGACGATGCAACAATGTTCGACCTTATACAAGCCACAGAATTCCCGTATGAAATTCAACCAGCCGTAGTTGAATATTGTCATGAAGTCGGGATCCCTTTTATGTCGACTCCATTTGGAATAGAAGATGTAGGAATACTGGAAGAATTTGATGTTCCTGTTTTCAAGATAGCATCGTTCGAAATGACCCATTTCCCACTAATAAGGCGTGTGGGTGAGACAGGCAAGCCTATTGTGCTGTCCACTGGAATGTCGACTCTGGGTGATATTGAGAAAGCAATAAATACAATAACGGAAACAGGAAACGACCAAATCATTCTTCTCCATTGTGTCTCAAATTACCCTACTGACCCTAAAGATGTAAACTTGAAAGCTATACCGACAATGAAGGCGGCTTTTGGACGTCCAGTGGGGTTCTCAGATCACACCCCTGGCATTGACGTGTCCAAAGTTGCTATTTCTATCGGGGCAAACATGATAGAAAAACACATCACTGTCGACCAGAGCCTACCAGGGCCTGACCATCACTTCTCGCTTACTCCAGACCAGCTCGATTCACTCGTACAAGCAAGAGATTTCATAGAAATGGTACTAGGTAGTCCAAGAAAAATTAGTACACCTGCTGAGCAGGCAATGAAAGACGTTGGAAGACGCAGTCTATGCGCCGCTACGCCAATAAATGCTGGTGAGTTGGTTACCGAGGAAAAGATCGCAGTGAAAAGACCTGGCACAGGAATACCTACAGAACTAATGGATGTAGTAATAGGTGCTACTGCTATACGTGATATAGAAGATGACGAACCTTTATCTTGGGATATGTTTCTGCGATACAACGAGTAGAAAATCCCGAATTCTAAGTATATATGAATTCTGTTCACTATCCATATAAGTACTGAACTGCTGGATAGAACATATATACCTATGTGAGGAATAGATCCCTAGACTATGACTTATCAACCCGTCTTCATAACTGGTATGTTCCGTTCTGGTACTACCCTCTTGGCCAGAATGCTTCAGGCCCACTCTAAAGCGTGCTGTGCAGTGGATCCATACATACCCTTGTTTAAAGAGTTTCGTAATGACGTAGCTTCTAATCTCGTACCAGGCTATACCGTCGACCCTGAAGCCCCTTTAGACGATTACTACTACTACCCTGAAAAACAATCTGTTCTAAAGGCCATTCAGCAAACATCGTTTGATTTAACTAAAGACCAGTCGGAAATGCCTAACCTCAGAAAACGAATCGCTCATTTCTTACGTCCCATATCACCCAAAATAGAACCGTTTTTGGACCAGCTAAATGGCTGCAACTACGTGGAATTGATAGATTCCGGATTCGATATTGTTCAAAAAGCCTATGGACAGACCACCTCACACACTGTTGGCTTCAAAGTTACATGGGCTGGAGAATTCGCCAATCACATTCTTGAAAGTTTCCCGGAAGCAAAGGTTATCCACGTAATGAGAGACCCACGAGCAATCTGCGCTTCAAAGAACAGTCAACAAAGTGTACAAGAAAAATATCCATGGTTATTTCTAATTCGGCAATGGAGAAAATTAGCCACACTAGCGTGGCAAAGCGTGTATAAATCCCCAAACACATCTGACAGAGTTCTATTACTTAAATATGAGCAATTAGTTTCAGACCCGGAAATGGAAGCAAAAAAGGTTTGTGATTTCTTGAATATGAACTTCGATCCATCAATGATAGATCCAAATACTTTTGTAGATGGGACCGGAAGTAAATGGAGTCAGAATTCATCTTACCAAAATTTTCAAGCTACACGCTCTTTCAACCTAGATTCGATCGATAGGTGGAAAAATGCGCTGACGAGTCCTGAAATACAGTTCATCGAACATTTATGCTATCCCGAAATGGAAATATTTGGCTATCAACCAGACATAGCATCCACTTCTAGAGTACCCCTAAGCCTAATGTTTGACTCACCAGAAGTGGATGTAAAAGACCTTGCTACCTGGATAAGACCGTATTCACAAGTTAATGGCGAGTCAAAAGTCAGCGACATCTCTTTGGAATTGTTGCGCTCTTCCATTCTTCACTCATCTCAACCAGTACCCGATTCGATTCAGAAAGCATTTTTTCTGGACACTGACTTTTTCGAAGTAATAAGACAATCCGTATCTATCTCTAATAGAGAGCTAGCTTCCAAATGAAAATAGTATATGTAGGCGGTATGACAATCAGTGCAAAAATATTAGAAACACTCTGCGACTCCAATGAAATACCTTGTCATGTCTTCGGATACCCACCTTCTCAACATTATCGCAGTAACTACTGTTCTTTCGATCATCTTGCCAATGAATACCATTTCCCTCTTACAGAAACTACAGACATTAATAGTCCAAAAGTGGAAAGAATTGTAAAAAATGCGGATCCTGATTGGATGATGGTGTTCGGATGGAGCCAATTAGTAAACAAATCCATATATTCGTTGCCCAGATATGGAACCTTAGGTCTGCATATGACCAAACTGCCTGAAGGACGTGGGAGAGCTCCCATACCATGGACATTAATCAAAGGGAAAACGGAGGGGGCAGTCACTCTCTTTTGGCTGACTTCAGGAGCCGACGAAGGTGACATCGTATCTCAAAGAACGTTCCCTGTATCTAAATTTGACGATGCCCAAACCTTAGTAGATAGAGTCGGGGAAATATCTTGCGACCTCGTAAAAGAAATGCTACCCAAACTAAAAAAAGGGACTTTACCTAAATTACCGCAAGATCACTCATCATCAAGCTACTGGCCAACACGTAAGCCGGAAGATGGATTTATAAACTGGTCTACTCCTATCCAAGATATCTATAATTTGGTAAGAGGTGTCACTTCACCTTTCCCTGGAGCATTCACAAAGATGGAAGGTGAAAAAATTTTTCTGTGGAATGTTGGCATCCTTGAAACAGGAAAGGATACACGCCATAAACCCGGCGCAATAATAGGACCCTATCGGACCCATGGATCCAATCCTACAACGGGACTAGCAATTGCAGCTGAGGGTGGAATTCTGATATGTAATTCTATTCAAATTGGAGATGGGAAACCGATCAAGAATATCGAATTATACGATCTGGCAATAAGATGGAACGGTAAAAGCTTTGATTCCTCCAACTAACTTATCCTGAAGTTGCCTATAGCTCTTATTATGCCAAAAATAACTATTTTGCACCACGAATTTAAATGATTTTTTTGGGGTTCAAGAAAAATATTGATTCGAGTTGGCTGGGGTCGTGAACCTGACAAATCCATCATTCGCAGTTCGCACCAAGGCGAGCATAAAGTACGGATGGGGTCATCTGATACGAACTTTGCGTTTAACTTCATACCTTGAACGAACCTCTCCTGAAATATCTGTGACAGTGGTCGCAGAGGGAGATAGTAAGGTAGAGGACACCTTAATCCAATGGGGACAGAAATATACTAAAGTACCGAGTAACCCAAGCTTGGAAGATGAAATCAAATGGATGGATCAAATAGCTCCAGACATAATTATAGTTGACCTATTAAATATCGAACCAAATTGTCTGAAGCTGTACAAACAAATTTGCAAAAAACTGATATGCTTCTCTGATTTAGGGTATTCATACCCGGAAGCAGATATTGTCATATGCCCTCAAGTGTTATCGAAATATCCCGACCCAGAACCCGGACAAGTATTCTTAACTGGCCCAGATTATTTCATATTAGACGATTCTTTCAAAAATCTAGATATTCCACGTGAAATCGCACCGAAAATTAATAACCTTCTAGTTGTGATGGGCGGGTCATTGTCTACCAAATCAGAAATGTGGATAAATAATCTTATTGACGGATTGGGAAACCAGAATTTCAAAACGAATTTTATAATGGGATTTGATAGAGCAGGGTTAATTGATACCACCAGATACCAAAACTACAGTCAAATAACTTTCATAGAAGGTACTAATAAACTCGGGCAACTCATGAAATCTGCCGATTTGGCAGTCGGTGCAGGAGGGTATGTAAAATTGGAACTGGCAGCCTCAGGAACGCCTGCATTACTAGTCAGCATTGTAGATCACCAAGATTCTTTAGCTAAACAATTTGCAGATCAAACTGAAGCTGCTAGATATCTTGGACCAATAAATGAAGTGACGTCCACTAGCATAATTCAGACAATCCTGTCCCTATCAGACAATTACGAGGCCAGAAGTTCCATGTCACGTGCAGGCATAAGGCTAGTAGATGGTAAAGGAATATATCGCATAGCAGATACACTCTTCAGCTCATTATGAATAATTGATAACTTTAATTTAGTTAGCGCCACGAGGTCATAGATGAAAAACATATTGGTAATAGCAGCTCATCCAGATGATGAGGTCCTAGGATGCGGAGGAACTCTTGCGCTTTTACACGATCAAGATCAAGTCACGGTAATATTTCTGTCGGATGGTGAGACGTCCAATAATGCTGACTTAAGCGGGACCTCACTCACGATTTCAAAAGAACGACGACGTATGGCTCAGGAAGCCGCTTCTCTACTGAACATTCAAGATACTATGTTCTTGGGTTTACCAGATCAACAGCTTGATAAAATTCCAAGACTGGACATCATACGGGCCCTGCAGCCTGTATTTGATGAAGTACAACCTTCTGTCATATACACCCATTCCCAAACTGACCTGAATCTCGACCATAGGATTACTGGTGAAGTCACTCTTGTATTATCAAGACCAGTACCGGAAGCAACCGTGAAAGAGTTATATACATTCCAAATCCCTTCATCTGAATGGGGGTTTAGCCAAATCAACAGTGGATTCCATCCTAACGTTTTTGTAGATATTGAAACCACACTTGATTTGAAAATTAACGCTATGAAAAAATATTCAAGTGAAGTCCGTGAATTTCCTCACCCTAGGTCAATTGAGATGATACTTTCATCTTGTAAATACTGGGGAGGAATGAGTGGTGTCAGATCAGCTGAAGTATTCGAATTGGTCAGAATTCTCAAAGGGTCAGGTGAATCGAAAAACAGTGGCGGCAAGATTATCTAATGCGAGTATCACTAATAGTAGATCACCCATATAGAGATCTCCCTGGTGCAGTCCTACTTGCCCTAAGACTCTGCAAAAGTGGAGTCACTTGTTATCTAGTCCCATTTAATAAGCGCGAGCGTGAGGTCTGGCACCTCGCCCCAGACTTCGTATTACTTAACTACCTGCGTAAAAATATCCAAGAATTCGCTAAGCAACTCGTAGAGGCTAACATACAAATCGGTGTGATGGACACAGAAGGCATCTGGGCAAACTGGGATCACTACGAACTAACACTACCTGAAGATACAGACCTTCGTAATAAGGTCAAAGGTTTTTTTACCTGGGGACCCCAACTAGCCGAAATCGCCGAGCAACGATGCTGGTATAGCAAGAAACAAATAACAGTCACAGGATCTCCAAGATTCGATCTTTACAAAAATCCTTGGAATAGAGCTTCTAAACAGTTTTCACTTTACGCTAACGAATACCCAAAACCGATGGTTCTAATCAGCAGTAAAGCTGGACTAGCAAATCCGCAATTTTCGACCCCGGAATCTATAATCAATGCAGCAGATAGAACTTATGGATTTAAACGGGATGAATACATTGAGCGTCAAAACATCCAAAAGGCAACAATGTCACAGCTAATTCAACTTGCTAACTCATTAGCCTCATCTTTTCCTGAAGTCACATTCGTATACCGCCCTCATCCCTTCGAAAACATACGTGGATATGACGGGATGATACAAAACGACAATCTTCACGTAATAAAATATGGAGATATATCGGGCTGGATATTACGCGCTTCAGCCGTTATTCAAAGGAATTGCTCTACCGCAATCGATGCAACACTAGGTGGGGTACCTGCGCTGTCCCCGAGGTGGATTGAATCATGGCCATTATTAGAGTCGGCTGAAGCTATGAGCGTACCTTGTGATTCGGAGAACATTTTAGTGAAAACTCTACGCTCAATAATAAATGGGGAGTTCGATGTCCCCCAAGAAGTAAAAAACAAACAGAAAACGGTCATAGATAAGTGGTTCCACAAAGTTGACGGGAATTCTCATCGAAGAGTTTCAGATAAAATTATTGAGATGTTAAGTAAAAGCCAGACTTCCCCTAAAAGGTCTTTATGCAAAGAACATGCTTATGGCCTACACGAAAATTTTATTGGTACTCGCAGAAATGTCGCGAAAGTTGCAAGACATCTTCGGTTAAGCTTGAATCTCCCTACACAACTGTCATTTTCAAAATTTAAAACTGTAAAGCCAATAGGATTTACAGATCGATATACAGAAAAGAAGTTTAGTTTATCGGACGTTGAAAACCTAGTTGAACCACTGATTTCTTCCAGTCTAATAAACGAAACATCTGCGTTGGATCCTGTGGAAGTGTCAACCGTGAAGGAAAAGGACCTTATAGCACCATACCAATCAGAGTCAATCGTTATAGCGCCTTCAAATGTTACATAAAGAAACGAAAAGACAGCGAAAGTATGATGAGTTACCTAAGTCGGGAAAAATTCATTATTTATCTACGCGTTGGATAATAAGTAAGCGTAGTAGAGGAGAATTAGCATGAGGATATGGACACGAATCTAATGGAAATACTTTGTGTAATCCCGGCGAGGGGAGGATCAAAAAGTATACCAGGCAAGAATATTGTACCGTTAGATGGGAAACCTATTCTTGCTTACAGTATCCAGGCTGCTAAAAAAGCGAAATGTGCACCTCGAATTGTTGTCTCCACCGACGACGACACAATCGCAGAAGTGGCAAATCTATATGGCGCCGATATAGTTAAACGCCCCTCAGAGATCAGTGGCGATAAAGATTCTTCAGAATCGGCTCTCTTGCATACTCTAGATCACTTGAAAAAAACAGAAGGATACGTCCCGGAAATATTGATTTTCCTTCAGTGCACGTCACCCCTCACCTTAGCAGAAGACATCGATGGGACTGTAGACGCTCTTATCAACGATAATGCTGATTCGGCATTATCCGTAACACCATTCCACTATTTCTTGTGGAGTAAAAATCGAAGTGGAAATTCCGTCGGGATTAATCACTCTAAAGATAAACGACTGCTTCGACAAGATCTAAGCCCTCAATTCCTTGAAACAGGTGCTGTGTATGTAATGAAAGTACATGAATTCCAGAAGTCCAAAAATCGATTCGTAGGAACAACTGCCATGTACGTCATGCCTACTGAACGTTGTCTTGAAATAGATGAACCTAGTGACATTATTCTTGCTGAGACACGTATAGTTGAACAAAAAGTGCGAATAAGTACACAAGTGCTCCCAAACCATGTATCTGGACTAGTCTTTGACTTCGATGGTGTTTTGACAAACAACCTAGTTCTGGTATCAGAAAATGGTTGTGAATCTGTCATTTGTGATCGAAGCGATGGTATGGGTATATCAAAATTGAGATCCACGGGACTCCCAATCATAGTGATATCGTCAGAAGTTAATAGTGTCGTAAAAACTAGGTGTGAAAAACTTGGTATCCCTTGCTTTACTGGAGTTGATAACAAACTGGATGCACTAAAAATATGGGCAAATGAAAACGAACTATGTCTAAAAGATTTAGTATACGTAGGGAATGACATTAACGATCTGGAATGTATGCGTGAAGTGGGATGTGGCGTCGCAGTCAATGACGCACATCCCGATGTAATATCTCAAGCGAATATTGTGCTATCAAAAGATGGCGGACGTGGTGCTGTGCGAGAAATTTCTGAATTAGTGATTCGGAAACTGGAGGTCCAATCATAGTGAGCAACAAAGTCAATTGGGGGAAAGAAATTATAGGGGAAGGTATTCCTACCTATATAGTTGCTGAAATAGGCATAAACCACAATGGCGATATCAACGTAGCGAAGCAATTGATTGACATTGCCGTTTCAGCTAATTGTGATGCTGTAAAATTTCAAAAAAGGACCCCTGAACTTTGTGTCCCCCCCGAACAACGCGACATTCCACGTGAAACACCTTGGGGAATCATGTCCTACATTGACTACAGGCACAAGGTGGAATTCGGAAAACAAGAGTACCATGAAATAGACAAATATTGTAAGGAAAATAATATCTCTTGGTTCAGTTCTTGTTGGGATGAAGAATCCGTAGACTTCATGGAGCAATTTGAACCAATTGGGTACAAAATAGCATCAGCATGCTTAACTGATGACAGCCTCTTAACAAAATTACATTCAACGAAAAGGACAATTATAATTTCCACAGGTATGTCAACTATGGACCAAATAGATCATGCTGTATCACTACTAGACAAAGATAATTTGGTCATATGTCACTGTACAAGCACCTATCCGTGTCCGGCAGAAGAACTCAACCTTAATACCATTAAGTCTCTCCAAAACAAATTTGACTGCCCTATTGGATATTCAGGACACGAGACGGGGCTACAAACTACTATTGCAGCCGTTGTACTAGGGGCGTGCTTCGTAGAACGTCACATTACTCTGGATAGGGCGATGTGGGGTTCTGACCAGTCAGCATCGATAGAACCTCAGGGACTACACCGACTCGTACGAGATATCCGTGTCATAGAATCCGCTATGGGTGACGGGGTAAAACGGGTATATGATAGTGAAAGATCTGTCATGAAAAAGCTACGCCGAACTTAAATCTCTAAAGTAATGAATAGCATAAACAAGAATAACAAAGAAGATTCGATTACTGTTTTGATTGTCACATCTGTTGGCACGGGATTACGCTATTTTTTTCATACTGGAATAATTGCCAATCTCATAAAATCTGGAATCAAAGTAGTTGCATTGGTCCCTAACAGTAACAAAGTTGAAAATGATCTGAAGCTTTCTTTGCCATCTGTACAGTTGAGTGATCTCAGTATGTGTCAACATACAAGTAAATCGGGATGGCTATATTCAACTTTAGTAACGATAATGGAATCAACTGTACAGTACCTACGCATGGCTGGCGTAAGTAACAAAATGAATCGATCGGTGTTTCGTGATGTACAGACTCACCAAAATAGGCAATGGAACCATACGAAATTTAGATTTCTCTTACCTATCTGGAACCTATTAGCTAGTATCCTTCAACGTTCGCAAATATCACGTCAAATATTTCGTAAATTTGCTTCTGCCAGACCAATTAAATCGCTCGGATACGATCCATTTACTCAATATCGGCCTTCTTTAGTAGTTACAAATAGTCCTGGATGGTGGCCTGGAGAGGAGGTAATCATAAGAGAAGCCAGCAAACGAGGAGTGCCATCCACTGCCATTCTTGTTGGATGGGATCATACCGCGAGTCAGGGATTACCACTTGCAATGCCAGACCGAATAAGAACTTGGTCTGAGATTCAGAAAAATGAACTTGTCGACGGATGCGACGTATCTGCCAAATCTATCGATGTTGGAGGCGTAGCATATTTTGATCACTACAAAAAAAGCGAACCACCAATGAGTTGCAAAGAATATCTAGTCCAGAATGGACTTGATCCATCCAAAAAACTAATTTCTTTCGGTTGCACATTTGTAGGGATATCTTCAAACGTTGGAATAGTACAAGCTTTAGCCCAAGCAATTGCACAAGATAAATTCAATCACCCTAGTCAGCTATTAATTCGTCTCCATCCCTCGCACTTCAAGAAGCCACGGAACGATTCCATTGAATCAGATTTGCAAACTCTCAAAGAGGTTGAAATATATAAGGATATTGCCCGATCAATACCTGATGTCCATATCAATACTCCTGATTTCAGTACTGATGCTGTAGCAAATGCAACCACGAAGAATGATATGATTAACGTATCGTCCCTACTTAAATATAGTGACGTTTTTGTAACACTGTTTTCAACTATGGTACTAGAAGCAGCCTTAAATGATACACCAATAGTGAGTGTAGCGATTGATCCGCCTAGCGAGTGGAAAGAAGGTCGGTTAATGTCTATCATGGACGCATTAGACTGGCCAACGCATGAAAGAATAGTCGATTCAAATACCAGTATTGTGGCTATGAACTATGATGAAATGATAAAAGGAATCAATACTTACGTTGATAATCCTAAACTACACTCCAAGCAACGTCGTGATTTTGCCATCCAAGAGTGTACATATATTGATGGTAATAGTGCTGACAGGATCGCTCAATACATAAGTGATTTGGCTACTTCCAATTCACTGACCTAGGCTATATTTGTATTATATATAGCGTGTTAAATAGCTCGCTTATCTGAAATAACAGGGAGATTGGATGTCATTTAATAATACACCCATAGAGTTGGTGGAAAAATACTGGGATGATAGACCTTGTAACATTCGTCATTCAACAGCTGCTATTGGTACTAAGAAATATTTCGACGAAGTAGAGGAGAGAAAATATTTCGTTGAACCTCACATACCGGACTTTGCCGAATTTAATCGGTGGAAAGGGAAAAAAGTACTGGAAATAGGTTGTGGTATAGGCACAGACACTATTAATTTTGCACGTGCGGGTGCCACAGTAACAGCAGTTGATTTATCATCAAAATCTCTTGCGCTGGCTACGGAAAGGTCTAAGATATATAATTTATTTGATCAAATTACATTTATAAAAGCCGATGTCGAATCCCTTTCAAAATATGTTGAACCGGAACCATACGACCTAGTCTATTCTTTCGGTGTATTGCATCATACACCTAATCCCGAAAATGCTATCAGGGAAATCAAAGAGAATTTTGTTACATCCGGATCAACTGTCAAATTAATGATGTACAACCGCTATTCGTGGAAAGTTATATGGATACTACTTACTGAAAGTAAAGGTAGATTTTGGAAAATTACTGAACTAATCGCGAAGAATTCAGAGGCACAAACAGGATGTCCGGTAACATACACTTATACTCCAAAAAGTCTCCGGAAACTACTAGGAAACACATTCGAGACAAAAAATATATTTGTGAATCATATATTTCCATACCGTATCAGTGAATATGTACAATATAGATATAATAAAATGTGGTATTTCCAACTATTACCATCAGTGTTGTTCAGACTACTAGAACGTAAATTGGGGTGGCATCTGTGTATCACTTCTCAATCAAGATAATTCATATTTCTTTCACAAAATTAAGGAGCCTCTTTGCATAGTAGAAAAATATCAGTTTTTGGTCTTGGTAAGTTAGGAGCCACCATGGCAGCCTGCTTCGCCAGCAGAGATATGCATGTTGTCGGAGTCGATATTTCTGACAAAACCGTTGAGTCTATCAACTCCGGTACAGCCCCTGTTTCAGAACCAGGGCTTTCGGATCTGATATCTTCGAATTCACAAAGACTTTCGGCGACAACTGACGTCCAAAAAGCAATATCTGAAACCGATATCAGCTTCATAGTAGTTCCCACTCCATCTAAAGATGATGGAAGCTTCTCATTGAAATATGTTTCTGATGTATCAAACACCATAGGAAGGGCGCTAGCCAAAAAATCTCGGTACCATCTCATCGTACTCACGAGTACCGTGCTACCTGGATCCACTCAATATGGTGTTCAGCCCATTTTGGAGCGAGAATCCGGGAAAAGATGCGGGAAAGATTTTGGTATTTGTTACAACCCAGAATTCATAGCTCTTGGCTCCGTAATACAAGATTTTCTGAATCCAGATTTCTTACTGATCGGGGAGTCTGATAAACGTGCAGGAAACTTACTTGAAGACATACTTAAATCAGTAGCACAAAATGATCCACCCACCCAAAGGATGAACTATATTAATGCTGAGATGGCAAAAATTGCACTGAACAGCTTCGTCACTACCAAAATCACTTTCGCAAATATGCTCGCAGAAATGTCGGGGAAATTACCTGGGACCGATGTTGACACTATCACAGATGCTATAGGCCTAGACTCCCGAATTGGACGACGTTATCTGAAAGGCGGACTTAGTTACGGAGGGCCATGCTTCCCACGAGACAACCGCGCACTAGGGTACATAGCAGACAAGTTCAATTGCAACTCATTGATATCTGAAAGTACGGACCAATTCAATCAGTACCATCTGGAAAATACTTTGGGAATTATACAGGATCATACAAAAGTGCGTGGATCTATAGCTGTACTGGGACTATCTTATAAACCAAATTCAAATGTCCTAGATGAATCTCCTGGCCTGTACCTTGCCGAAAAGCTCTCTGCTATCGGATATAAAGTAAAAGCTTTCGATCCTGTGTCCATGGAAAATGTACGTGAGATTCTCAAGGATCCTATATATTGTGCTGAATCTATTCATGAGTGTTTATCAGGGGTAGAAACCGTTGTTATAGCCAATCCTGACGCAAAGTTTAGCTCTATATCAGCCGTTGACATACATCAAAACCAAAGAACTGTAGCCGTAATTGACTGTTGGAGAATGCTTAGAAATGAGTTGGAGAATAAAGATCGGATTGTTTACGTGGGATTAGGAATAGGTAAACAATCCACACAACATAAATCGCACCTAGCAAAAATTTGGAACGCCTAATTACATATCCAATTGTAAAATGGTGTAATAATTAGACCCTGGAATTCAATAGAGAAACTGAGTGTAAACCATGTTCATCGTTAAACTTTTCAGACTATTTCTGTTCAAGGTTTCAGGCCTAGCAATGCACATTGAACGGAAATTACCTGTACCTACTGTCACTCTAGCTGGGGATAGAGCTATAGAAAATTCCTGGGTCGCAGCGCACATGCCACCAGGCCCTGGTAAAGCTCTAGATTTTGGAACAGGGAATAGTCATCTATGGCTATCCGCTGCCATGAGTGGATATGAAATATCAGGCATCGATCTTAGAACCCCAAAATGGTTTTATAAACACTCCAACATAGAATTTGTACAGGGTGACATCCTCGACCACAACATACCACCGGACAACTTTGACCTAATCATAAACTGTTCTTCGATTGAACATGTTGGTTTAGTAGGGCGTTACGGTGTTAATACTTCAAATGAAGAAGGTGACTTCCAGGTAATGAAACTACTGCTAAAACTTATCAAACCAACTGGCAAAATGATTCTTACCATCCCAATTGGTCAAGATTCAGTGTTCCCACCTCTACATAGAGTCTACGGACGAGACAGACTACCATTATTACTATCCGGGTGGGAAACATTGAAAGAAGAATATTGGAACAAAGACGACCACAACCTTTGGGGTAAGGTTGATAAAGAAACAGCTCTATCTCGTAAGCCCGTTAGAGACCTATATGGTATTGGTTGCTTCGTACTACAAACGTCACAAAACCCTTCTCAAGAATTATGAGATGATCACTATATTTACTACTCCTAGGCCTTTCGTAAACAAATTCGAAGTTATCCAACGAAATGCAATATCAAGTTGGGTAAATCTAGATCCAGATGTAGAGGTGATATTAATCGGTGATGATAAGGGTACATCTCAATGTGCCGCAGACTTTGGGGTCAAGCATGTTCCTGACGTACTATGTAATGAGCATGGAACCCCTTTGGTAAATTCTTTATTTGAATCTGCTGAGCTCTCAGCATCTAATAACATTATTGTTTACGTAAACGCAGATATAATACTCACTAAAGATTTCATACTTGCCTTGAAATCAATTAAAAAACAACCTTTCCTTATGGTAGGCCTATCATGGGGTATTAATATAGATACTGAATTTGATTTCAGTAACCAGACCACCTGGAAAGAAATATACAAAATACAATCCTTAGAAAGTGATTTGCGCCAAGGTATGGATTACTTTGCTTTCACTAAAGGTACATGGCCATCTATACCACCATTCGCAATCGGTAGAGGTTGCTGGGATGAGTGGCTAATATACGGTGCTCTGTCGAAGGGAGTACCAACTATAGACGCCACTGAAGTATCAAAAGTGTTTCACCAGAACCACGGGTGGGAATCAGTTCCAGGGGGCACTGATTGGATATGGAATGGACCTGAAATTAAAAGGAATCGTGAACTTTCTGGCAAAATAGCATCTGGATACTCTATATATGATTCGACTTGGAAATTATCTACTAATGGTCTCAACAGACGTTTGAACAGACGTATACTTAGCAAGGGGCTTATGAGACTAGGCTATCGTAAACCAAAGCTACGACCAATAACCAGTTCGATTGCTACTGTAATGCACCCTAGAAAATATATTGGTAAAATTTGATGGTGATTATATGTCCACTCAAGATCAAACAGTAAATATCCCGTTCAAAATTGGTAACCCATGCTTCATTATAGGAGAAGTCGGACAAAATCATGATGGTAGCCTGGGACTAGCTCATGCTTTTATCGACGCAATAGCTGACGCAGGTGCTGATGCTGTGAAATTCCAAACCCATATAGCAAGCGCTGAAAGTACGCCCTCAGAACCTTGGCGCGTTAAATTCAGTAAACAGGACGACACTAGATATGAGTATTGGAAACGGATGGAATTTACACTGGATCAATGGCACGGACTGAAAAGCCATGCTGAGGATCGTGACATCGCCTTTATGAGTACCCCATTTTCAATCGAAGCAGTTGACTTATTAACAAAAGTTGGAGTTGCTGCATGGAAAGTTGGTTCTGGAGAAACAAACAACCTTCCTATGCTAAAAATTATGTCAGAAACGGGGATACCGATTATCCTTTCAACTGGAATGAGTACTTTTGAAGAGATAGATGCTTCTGTTAATCTCATAAAAGCAAGTGGCGTTGGTTTAGCAATTCTACAATGCACCTCTGCATACCCAAGTGTGCCAGAAGAAATTGGGTTGAACGTGATATCTGAATACCGCAGTAGGTATAATTGTGCCGTGGGGCTATCCGATCATTCAGGGAAAGTGTATGCCGGACTAAGTGCAGCTACTATTGGAATTGACGTGCTTGAGGTACATGTCACTTTGAGTAGACATCTTTTTGGTCCTGACATACCGTCATCAATAACAACCCAGGAACTCCGACAACTTGTAGATGGAGTCAGGTACATAGAAACTGTGACAGAACATCCAGTAAACAAAGATTTGAAAGCTAATGAACTTAGTGAATTGCGTAGAACTTTTACAAAGAGTATTGTCGCGCGGAATGACCTTAAGTCTGGAACTTTACTAGAAGAAAAACATTTATCTCTTAAAAAACCGGGAATTGGTATTCCAGCTTCAAATTTACACAAGATTATCGGACGTACACTAGTTCGAGACATATCGATAGATTCGTTCCTGTCTGAAACCGATTTAGCACCAATGGACTAGAAAAATAAATTAATATACTTCTCACACAAACATACATATGTAGAGGGCTGCCATGAAAATACTCGTCACAGGAGCAGGGGGGTTCATAGGACACCACCTTGTGTCCAGATTAAAATCTGAAGGACACTGGGTAAGGGGAGCTGACATAAAAGCACCAGAGTTTGAGAGTAGTCATGCTGATGAATTTGTAGTTGCAGACCTTCGAAATTATACGGAATGCTGTTCTGTAACCCACGAAATAGATCACGTTTACAATTTAGCTGCTGATATGGGTGGCATAGGATATATCTCCAGTAACCATGGAATCCTCACACGAAATAACGTACTAATTAATAGTCACATGCTTGAAGCCACTCGGATATCTGGAGTGAAAAAATATTTATACACCAGCTCAGCTTGCGTATATCCCGCTTTTTTACAAGAGAAAGAAGATGTGACTCCACTTACCGAAACCGAAGCAATCCCGGCAGATCCAGAAAAAGGATATGGATGGGAAAAACTATTTTCAGAACAGCTCACATCCTACTATTCTGAAGATCATGGGATAGATGTACGTATTGTTAGGTTTCACAACATATATGGACCACTAGGCACATACGAAGGCGGCAGAGAAAAGGCACCTGCAGCGATAATGAGAAAGGTGGCTGAAGCAACGGACGGTTCGTCAATTGAAGTGTGGGGTGATGGAGAGCAGACGCGTAGTTTTTGCCACATAGACGATTGCGTTGAAGGATTGCTAAGAATAATGCGCAGTGACTACACAGAACCAATTAATCTGGGTACTGAAGAAATAGTCACTGTAAACGAATTAGTTGATTACACTTTGCAAATCTCCGGCAAAAATCTAACCAAGAATCATGATACTACGAAACCTCAGGGAGTCAGAGGGCGTAACAGCGACAACTCACTATTACGTAATGTGCTAGGGTGGGAGCCATCAATTTCCCTTAAAGATGGCATATTAAAAACTTATCCTTGGATTTGGCATAAACTTAATGAAAAAAGCCTAGCCAAACCACCGTCGCCGAGCATCTAACTCTAATTTTTTGTATTCGAGAATTCTATGGATTCAAACTTTAACATTATTAACATTGAACCTATTGGTTATTCAAAAAATGCTCTGGATGAGTTAAAAAAATTCGGGCATGTAGATGAACTTGAACTAACCCGTGCGCAGCTCTTGAAACAAATTGGCAAATACCATGTATTAATTGTTAGGCTGTCGTATGAAATTGACAAGAATGTTATCGATGCCGCTACTAACCTCGTAGCTATAGTCTCAGCCACTACAGGCTTAGATCATATAGATAAGGAATACGCTGATAGTAAAGGTATCCAAATACTAAGCCTCCAGGGAGAGGCCAAGTTCATGGACACCGTCAGCGCATCAGCGGAACATACATGGGCTCTCATACTTGCTCTACAACGCAAAATACCGTCGGCGTTCACATCAGTCCAAGATGGTCAGTGGAACAGAGATGATTATAAAGGCCATGATTTGGACGGTGCTAAATTAGGTATAGTAGGACTAGGGAGAGTTGGAAGAAAGATAGCTAATTACGGCCTAGCTTTTAATATGGATGTGATGGCATTTGATTCTCATAACTCTCATTGGCACAGCTCGGTAGATAGAGCTGAGTGTTTAGATGATCTATTACAATATGGTGACGTAGTTACCCTACACGTACCCCTAAATAACGATACCAAAAATATGATACGGGCAAAGCAAATAGGGCAAATGAGAGACGGATCAGTGCTAATCAATACTTCCCGTGGTCAACTAATTGACGAACAAGCCCTGCTTTCTGCTTTAGAATCTGGCAAATTGTCTGGTGCAGCTTTAGATGTATTATCCGATGAACGCTTAATTACTAAATTAAATATAAATCCTTTATTGGAGTATGCAAGAAAGTATGAAAACCTGATAATCACACCGCACATAGCAGGGGCGACGCATGAGTCTATGGCTAAGACAGAATTATTCATGGCCAAAAAATTAGGTAAATATCTGTCGGAGATAAAAAATAATTAAGGGATCGATACTGAACAATGCGTAAAGTATGTGTCGTCGTAACTGCACGCCCTAGCTATGCTAGGATTAAAACCCTACTGGAAGCGGTGCGAGACCACGACGAGTTAATTCTGCAATTTGTGGTTGGAGCATCAGCCCTACTAGAACGTTACGGACCTGTAATAGACGTGATTAAATCTGACGGATTTGATCCCGATGCTGAGGTATACGTCGTGCTCGAAGGAGAAAATCCTGTAGCAGCGGCCAAGTCAACCGGAATAGCTGTTACAGAGCTCGCCACCACATTCGATAAATTGAAGCCTGATGTAGTAGTAAGTGTAGCAGACAGATATGAAACGATAGCCACTGCTATAGCAGCTTCATACATGAATATACCAGTCGCACACATACAAGGTGGTGAAGTTAGCGGGTCAATTGATGAAAAAGTTAGACACGCAGTAACAAAGCTCTCTGATGTTCATTTTGTGGCAAACGACATTGCCGCGCAAAGAGTCAAACAAATGGGTGAAATCCCTGACAGAATTTTTGTCACAGGGTGTCCTTCAATAGACCTCGCCAAACGAATAAGTATCGAATCTAAACCCCAATTCGATATATTTTCCAGGTATGGCGGCGTCGGTAATATAGTTGATCTCGCCTCAGGGTACATCATAGTCTTACAACATCCTGTAACCACTGAATACGAGGACTCGCTAACACAGATCAGAGCCACATTAAATGCTGTCAAAGAATTGGCATTACCTACTCTCTGGTTCTGGCCAAATGTCGATGCAGGGTCAGATTTAATTTCTAAAGGGATTCGGCAGTTTAGGGAAACTAATGAAATCCCTTTTGTATATTTTTTCAAAAATATGACCCCTGAAGATTTTCTCCGAACTTTAGTCAATTCCATGTGTCTTATCGGAAACTCCAGTGCGGGAGTGAGAGAGTGTTCCTTCCTAGGCTTACCTGTGGTAAATATAGGAAGTCGGCAAACTGGCAGAGACAGAGGTCCAAATTTGACAGATGCTACGTATAACAAAAAGTCAATAGTATCCGCGACACGAAATCAAATAAACAAAAACAGTTTACCGTCGAGCAACCTATACGGCGAAGGGAATGCCGGACAGCACATCGCTGACTTGTTGGCAACTATCCCTTTAACCATAGAAAAACGTATAACATACTGAATGGGAAAAAATAATCAGAAAGTATTAGCAATTATTCCTGCGCGTGGAGGATCAAAAGGTGTTCCTAGAAAAAATCTGCGTAATGTTTGTGGTAAGCCTCTAATTGCATATACTATTGAACCTGCACTAGAACTTTCAGATTATATCTACCGAATAATAGTAAGTACAGATGACGAAGAAATTGCAGATGTATCGGTTAAATTAGGTGCTGAAGTTCCTTTCCGAAGGCCAATAAGCTTAGCCTCTGACGAAGCCCCTACCCTACCGCTAGTACAGCATGCTGTTTCTTTCGTGGAAAATCAGGACGGAACTCAAATAGACTGGGTACTATTGCTTCAACCGACTACACCTCTACGTAACAAAGAGGACATAATACAGGCACTGAAACTAACAAGTGATATTAATTGTGACTCAATCATAAGTGTTGAAGAAATACCATCTCATCATCCAAGACTTGTAAAGCGAATAGCTAAAGGCAGACTTTTACCATACCTTGGTGAGCCGACACAAAAATGGGAAGGTCGACGACAGGACCTCAGGCCAAAAGCATACTTACGAAACGGAGCGATTTATATCACTAAACGGAACGTCATAATGAATAATGACAGCCTGTTCGGAGATTTCATAAGACCATATATCATGCCAAGTACTAGATCTGTGAACATCGATAACGAAAACGATATTAGCCTTGTAGAAATGCTTCTATATCAAACTAGCCAAACTTAACTCCCATAATTAATATACTATAAGCTAGGAGCAGTAATCATGCCTAACAAAGATCAAATAGAACAGATACTATTTGAGGTCATAAAAGAACTAAATGAGGAACTCCCCTTCGACCAACACATAGACGTCCAGTTAGAATCACCACTATTTGGACAATCTGGCAAATTGGACTCACTAGGTCTAGTCAGTTTAATCGTTAGGGCAGAAGAAAAAATACAGGATCAATTGGGAATATCCATAACAATTGCAGATGAGAGAGCAATGTCCCAGACTAAAAGCCCATTCACAACTATACGCAACCTAAGTGAATATATATCGGTTCTTGTGATTGAAAATGAAAAAGACTGACACCAAAGTAATGATAATAACCGGCACCAGCAAAGGTATCGGTAGACACCTCGCTGAATACTATGTTGATCAAGGACTACATGTAATAGGATGTAGCCGGAGTAAAACTGACTTCTATTCTGCAAACTACCGTCATTTTATTCTAGATGTATTTGATGAAAAAGCTGTCCGCGCAATGTTTACAGAAATTCGTAGAGATTATGGGAAGTTAGACATAACAATTAACAATGCCGGAGTAGCTTCAATGAACCACAGTATTCTCACACCTATTGATACCGTACGCAATATCTTCGAAACCAACGTTGTTGGAACTTTTCTAGTAAGTAGAGAATCTGCAAAATTAATGCGTTACGTAAACTATGGACGGATCATAAATTTTGCGACCGGAGCAGTTCCTCTAAAACTTGAAGGAGAGGCAGCATATGCCTCGTCAAAAGCGGCAATTGTGCAACTCACTCAAATACTTTCCAAGGAATTAGCTGAATTCAAAATTACTGTAAATGCAGTAGGGCCACCTGCAATTAAAACCGATTTAATACGATCTGTCCCTAAACAAAAATTGGACGACTTCCTAAAACGTCATGCTATAAAACGATACGGTGATTTCTCTGATGTAACCAACTTAATTAATTTTTTTATTAAACCAGAAAGCGAGATGGTAACAGGACAGGTCGTATACCTCGGGGGCGTTTTTGGATAATGATTGATTTCTTGCTGAAACGATTTGAAGAAAACTGCGACACAGAAGCCGTAATATGGAACGACCAATCATATACATACGGCTGGCTAATTGATCGCCTCAATCACTGGCAGTCAGTGATTGAGGTTCAAAAAATTCCCAAGGGTACAATAGTCGCGCTAGAAGCGGACTTTTCCCCAAATTCTATAGCTCTTTTCCTAGCTCTTACACAATCTCGCTGTATCCTAGTACCTCTGACACCCTCCACAGGGCCTAAAAAGACTGAGTTTATTAATACATCTCAGGTGGAAATAATCTTTAAAATAGATGACTCAGACAATGTGACATTGGAGAAATTATGTCGGTCAGTCAACCACAATATTTATCAGAAATTGCGGAAACTAAATCACCCCGGAGTAGTAGTTTTTTCCTCGGGTTCTACCGGAGAAAGTAAAGCTATTGTTCAAGATTTGTACAGTTTACTAAAGAAATTCCAAATTAGACGTCAAAGACAGCGTGCGATAACTTTCTTGCTATACGATCACTTGGGTGGAATTAATACAATGCTATATCAACTCTCAAATTGCGGATGTATAGTTACACCTATTGATCGCACCCCTGATGTTGTTCTGAATGCAATAGAAAAACACAACGTAGATTTGCTACCAACAACTCCCACGTTCATAAACTTAATGCTTTTAAGTGAAGCTTATAATCGATACAACATTTCATCCCTGAAGACTATCACCTATGGAACAGAACCTATGCCTCAAAGCACCCTTACCAAACTTCATGAACTGTTCCCGAAAATACGGCTGCTACAAACTTACGGTATGACTGAATTAGGAGTTTTAAGATCAAAATCAAAAAGCTCCAATTCACTATGGGTAAAGATTGGAGGCGAAGGATTTAAAACTCGTGTTATTGATGGCATCTTGCAAGTTAAAGCAGAATCAGCCATGTTGGGGTATTTGAATTCTCCCAACCCATTCACCAAAGATGGATGGCTTGATACTGGAGATATCGTGGAGGTAGATGGTGAATACATGAAATTCCTCGGTAGGAAATCGGACATTATAAATGTTGGTGGAGAGAAAGTATTTCCTGCGGAGGTAGAAAACATTATCCAAGAACTAGACAACATAGCAGAAGTAACAGTATATGGTGAACAAAACGCGATAATGGGTAATATAGTTTGTGCTACAGTTAGGCTCGTATCACCTGAAGATTTGCCTGGGTTCAGTAAACGGTTAAAGTCCTACTGCACTGCCCGACTTCCACGGTACAAAATACCTGTGAAGGTTTCTTTGTCTAAAGATATTCAACACGGAAACCGTTTTAAGAAACTGCGAAAAATCATCAACTGACTAGTTAATCGCTAATTCTAAAACATACATGTCAACATTGAATACACAAATTTCCATCGACCAATGTACCCGTGCTGACATTCCACACCTCCAAAAATTCATTGATGATTATTGGAACACCCGCCACATACTGTCAAGAGATGGGAATCTGCTACTGTGGCAGTACGATACACACAGGTTACCCCAATGGAATTCCAATGGGCCAACAATCTTATTAGCATCAGTAAATAGAAATATTGTTGGAATGCTCGGCCTAATCCCATTCAATCTAAATGTGTCAGGAGAAATATTTCCTGGTTGTTGGCTATCTCAATGGTTCGTGACCCCTGAAGCACGAAATACTGGTGCAGGAATGCGACTATTGTGGGCTACCAGAAATATGGGATTTGAGGCGATTTTCGCCATCGGTCTAAACCAAACAGCACAAAATATATACCATGCGTTCGGATTTGAAATGTTACCTGAAGTCCCAAGGTGGGTGCAAGTACTAAATTATAAAGATACTCGAAATTTGATAACCGATTCTACTCATGAAACGATGTCTGCTCAGATTCCCAGACTCGATTCGTTAGCTAAGGAATCAAGTTATACGAAACACACAAATATCAAGTTATCATTAGAGAGTAACCGTTTCAGCTCAGATTGGGATGAATTCTGGTTCAATAAAATTGCTCCTATAACTATCGGACCAGCTAGAGATTCTAGTTATTTAAATTGGCGATACGCTGAACATCCATCCTTTAAATATGAATTTGCAGTGGCACGAGAAAAATCTTCTAATAATGTGCTCGGTCTAGCCGTATACAGAATCGAACAGGTTATGAATCGTGAGGAGAAAATACTTCGCGTATTGGAATTTATGAGTTCTCCAGAGTCTGAAGAAATCCTGACCGAAAACATAACGAGATATGGGCTGGATAATGGAATAGCATTTGCAGATTATTTTTGTACTTCTAAAAGATTTGCCAAGCCACTAACCCGAATTGGGTTTAAAATCAATAGCTCTGCCCATAACGATCCACCATTCCCAATAAAATTCCAACCTCTAGACAGTGACACATCCAAACTATTAGGCGCTTTTTGGATATCGACCGACTTGCGGGAACACACTGGGAAATTAAATCATAGAGACAACTTTTATATCACTAAATCCGACAGTGATCAGGACCGTCCTAATTAAATAGGCAATAGATTTATGAACCAACTCATACTTGTTACTTACCATTATGTGAGAGATTTCCCACAAACAGACTTCCCACGTATCAAAGGTATTCTCACAGATAATTTCAATAAGCAAGTCGAGCTACTACAATCTAAGTTTGAGATGGCATCGCACGACAGTATCATTTCATTCTTATCAGGCAAGTATTTTCCGGAAAAAAATCTGTGTTATCTAACATTCGACGATGGTTTAATCGATCATTATGAAAATGTGCTACCGATTCTAATGGAGAAAAAAATATCTGCTGCCTTCTACACGATCACATCTTGTATAAACTCTCGTTTGGTAGCCTCCGTGCACAAGAACCATTTCCTAATGGCCGAACTAAAATTTAATGATCTATATACCCGTTTCTCACAAGTATTAAAGGAAGTTGCCCCTAATCTAGAATTGCAACCTGACATGGACATAGTTAAACAAGTGTATAAGTGGGATGAACCTGAAATAGGAATGTATAAATATCACATGAACTATGGCCTTCCAATTGATGTAAGGGAACAAATACTAGGCATACTCTTTAACGAGGTGTTTGGTCGTGAAGAGTCATTTTCTGACAATCTTTACATGGGTTGGGATAAACTAAAAGAACTAACTAATCACGGTATGTCAGTCGGCGGACACTCTCACAAACATATAGCATTTTCCGATCTTGAACCAACAGAACAACGTCTCGATCTGTCAACATGTTACGAATCCTTACGTACTAATTTATCTAAATCAGACCCACTTCCCTTCTGCTATCCTTATGGGAAAGCTCCTTCTCTTAGTAATTCTACCCCTAAATACGTTCAGGAGGCTGGATTCAGCACAGCAGTCACTACAATCCCCGGATGGAATTCGCCTAAATCAAATCCGTTTATGCTGAATAGGGTAGATACTAATGACATTCAAAATTTCTAACCAAATACCTATGAACAACCCTTTAATACAAAATACCTTGTCCATTATTTCTCGGACTACCAAAAAAAGTATGGTCTGGCAGATATTTGGAGTAATTTTAGTCGTTACAAATTTCTTAACCTTGTCCTTATTTCACTGGGACTGGACACTAGATGATTCATATATCAGCTTTCGGTTCGCAGACAATCTTTCTGATGGAAACGGAATAAGATGGAATTCCACTGACGAAAGCCCCCTTGAAGGTTTTACTTCCTTCCTTTGGGTTATATCACTTGCTCTATTAAATTTCCTTGGTCTTGAAACATTAGATGCAGCGAAGTGTCTTGGAATATTCTCAAGCTTATTCACTATGGGCATACTCTTCTGGCAAGGGAATCCAAAAGATAGTCCCTTGGTATCATTTTTTGCCATTATCGCGATATCGACACATCCCTACATATTTGTGCACGCTATAGCGGGCATGGAGACGTCTTTCTACATGCTCTTTGTAACAACTCAGGCCACGCTGAGTATTATAGCGAATAGAAACTACAAGCTAGAATATTTGTATTTAGGCTCTATAACTGTGACATTTATGGTTAGGCCGGAATCGTTGGTATTCTCCGGAGCGTTGTTTATGGGATATCTTGTGGTAAACAGAGACCGATGGATGAATATTTGTTTACACGCTCTTATTGCGACAGTAATCCCATCAGTAACCTATTGGACGGCAAAATCTCTGTATTTCGGTCACATAGTACCAACACCTTTTATGTTTAAACAGGGGACTGACCTTACAACTTGGTGGACCTCTAATGGACTCTCGTACGTGTTGCAATTCGTATCAAGATCAATCATGGGAGGGATTGCACTGATAGTAACGATGTGGGCCTTAAAAATTAAAATTAGACCCATCTATCTCGCTGTACTAATTGCAGTACTGATTCAGTTGATTTATTTTACCACCGTACGACCAACTGTCGGCATCGCAGATCGGTTCCTTTTACCATTTCTTCCTGCATTTTTACTTGTGGTATGTGAATACATACGTCTAATAATTAATCGACAACCTCAATATGTATCTAATTTTAGTAACTACAAAACTACTATAGGGAAATGGGTACACGTGAGCATTCTTATATTAGTATTGATATGGTCTGTAGATACGGGCCATAGATATGAGCAAATTGTTGGCTTGGAGAATTACTTCTCTAATCGTGTCATAAACCCAGCTATAGCAAATTCCATAAACAATTTAGATGATAATCCTCAGAACGTAGTTTTAGCCACTGGGGAAGCAGGTGCACTACCCTACATAACGGGATATCGTCACATAGATTTCTATGGACTTGCATCTGAAAAAATAGCCTACAGTGGATGGAACTCCAACGTCATATATGAAGCCAATCCTGATATCATAATCACACACTCTATAAAGTTCTCAGCAATTGACGGCAAATACATTCCTGACCAAGGAGAAATTCAGGAATATGTGGCGCCGTATATGCACTTGAATTCCATACCTCCCTATGAAATAGGCACTGGCCTCACATCATACTTGCTAATGCTAGATAAAAGATTTGAGGAATATCATTTGGTGAGAGATATAAATAATCCCGAATCCGATAAACAATTTTATATTTTTGCCAGAAGAGATTCGAAATACTTCGAATCTATTATTCAAAAAACTAAAGCCATTGACCTTGAATCCGAAATACAAAAGTACAGAAGAAAACATAGTGTCAACGGATTCGCACAGTACTTAAATTTTTGGTGATCGACTTGAGAAACAGTGAATTATTTGTGTGTTAGTGTCGTATAAATACTAACATCACTTATTTAATTAGATGAAAAATATATACATGACAATTACTATGGACTCGAGAGTCCGCGACCTACTAAGGCTAGGTGTACTTGAGCATCTATTGGAAGACCCAGACATTAAGATAGTGTTACTCACTCCCGCTAGTAAGGATCAAGCTTTCCTAAAAGAATTTTCAAGGGACAGAGTTGTTATTCGGCATTCAGAAGAATTTGTGCTCACCAGACTGCAGAAGGCAATCATAACTACGAGGTGGGCTCTAAAATATGAGTGGATGGTCAAACTATGGACAATCCTCGAGCGATTCTTTATGCCTAATTCTATTTACGATAACCTGTTTAAAGAATTACCTCCAAATTTAATCGTTCTTTCGGATACTAACAAGGAAAGAGAAATACCGATATATCTAAATTCGAAGAAAAATGGCATTAAAACATTAGGGTTGATACGTAGTTGGGATAACATTCTCAAAAGACTGTACTGCAGAGTCGATGCACTTGCTGTACCAAATGAAATAAATAAACTTGAAGCAATAGATTTAGAACTTTATCGAGACTCCCAGATAGAAGTAGTAGGCACACCACAATTCGACCCCTATTTTGATCCATCAGTCATATTAGATCGAGATGAATATCTCACTGGGTTAGGATTAGATCCATCAAAAAAGTTAATCCTCCTGGCAACTGCAGGTGCAAAGCTACAAAATGTCCAGACAAATTGGTTAGATATATTGCTCCATGCTCAAGAAAACGGCGATTTCCCTGTTGACACACAAATATGTTGCCGTAATCATCCTGGAGATTCTTTAGGCCCGTTTCTAGATCCAAAATATACGGATAGAAATGGTTTATATATGGATATGCCACGACGATGGCTAGGGAGTCTGGGATGGAGTATGACTAGAGAGGACGTGAATGGAGTTGCAAATCTTCTATATCATGCTGACGTAGTTGTAACACCTGCATCAACGATGGGTATAGAAGCAGCTATTTTTGACACACCGACACTTATCGTTGGATTTAACGAAGTGTTACCAGAAATCACAGATGACATACTTCATGATTCAACATTCATAAAACACTTTAAACCTATTTTAGAGCAGCAATTGATACCAGTCACACATAATAGGAAAGAATTGATTTCACAAATATGTCTCTACTTAAATGATCCGACTCTTTTCACAGACCAAAGGGAAATACTGGTTGAGAAATGGATTAACCCTTCTGATGGTAATTCTAAACAACGGATTGCTAATTTAATTCTGCAGATGGCTCAATAATTACTGTAGCAAATAACTTATTATTATTTATAAACTATGGGAATCACTGTATATCTTTGTGTTCATAGCCAATGTATACCACGGTATGTATATTAATAGCCGCTTGTAAATTAATCCCTGAAAGATAAACCTATGTGTGGCATAGCCGGTATCGTATCGTTTTCCGGAAAAAAACTGGATTCAGCTATGGTCCTTCGAATGGCCAATGTAATCGAGCACAGAGGACCTGATGATGAAGGATACCTCTTAGGTAACTCCGAGAACGGTTTCTTCAAATCTGTAAGAGGGCCAAACACATCCAACAAAGTAATACATAGTCAGCTACCATACTCTCCAACAGGGGATATAGAACACCCATCATCTGACTATTACAACATAGCTCTGGCCCATCGTCGACTTGCGATAATTGATTTGACAGAAGCAGGCCATCAACCTATGTGTAATCCAGAAAAAACTATTTGGATAGTACACAACGGAGAAGTGTACAATTTCTTGGAAATCCGATCTGAACTACAACAACTTGGACATATTTTTTACTCTGACACTGATACTGAAGTCATTCTCCACGCCTACCAGGAATGGGGATCCAAGTGCATACAGAAATTTATCGGAATGTGGGCATTTGTAATATGGGACACTACCACAAAACGAGTTTTTTGTAGCAGAGACCGATTCGGCATAAAACCACTATTCTATTTTTGGAATGGTAACACCTTTGTTTTTGGATCTGAAATAAACGCTATACTAGCTTCAGGATACGTAACAGCCACTCCTAATGAATCTATCATACATGACTATCTAGTCTATTCCAGGATAGATCATAGTGAAGGAACTTTTTTTGATGGAATAAACCAGTTGCCTGGAGGCTGTGCAATAGAACTGGATCTAGAATCTGAAACTATATCTCAATACCGTTATTACGATATCCCACTAGGAACTACCGATTTAGATCTAACCCCGAGTGAATATACATCTCAGTTTTTTGATATATTCGAAGATTCGGTACGCCTGAGGCTAATCAGTGACGTCCCTGTTGGTGCTTGCCTAAGCGGAGGACTAGATTCATCATCAATAGTTTGTATGGTGAACCACCTAATAAAACACGGCAAAAAAGGTACTGCAACGCTTCAAAAAGTCTTTTCAGCACGATTCAAAGATTTTGCCGAAACTAAATACGATGAAAGCACCTATATAGATGCAGTGGTGTCACATACAGGAGTGAATGCCTACTCGGTTCAACCTACAGATCAATCCCTTGTAGATTCGCTAGGAGAAATCGTCTCGCATCAAGGACAACCGTTTGGGTCAAGCAGTGTGTTTGCCCAGTGGGAAGTATTTAGAAAGGCTCGGGAAGAGGGAGTAACGGTCATGCTTGACGGCCAGGGAGGAGATGAATCCCTAGGAGGATACCAGGGATTCCATCATAATCACCTAGCGTCTCTTGCAAGAAAAATGATGGTCAAACGTTTTGTCAGAGAATCCGTTAACCTTCACACAATTCACGGAAATCCTTGGATAGAAATAGTTTCTGGAACCAGCTTATCCCTACTGCCATCATCACTCCAAAAACACATAAAAATGGCAGTCCGACAAAAGCAATCTCCTTGGATATCACAGGATTTCTCAAAAACATATAGAAATCTTGACCGATATGACTCCACCGTAGTAAGAACAGATCCTTTCCATCAAAGTCTATACAGAAGTTTCTTCACAGGACTGCCTCCTTTACTCAGATTCGAAGATCACAATTCCATGGCTCATTCAATTGAATCTAGGTTGCCCTTCCTCGACCACAGATTGGTAGAGTGGCTGTTCTCAACACCTAGTGACACCAAGATATCTCATGGAACCACTAAGGTGATTTTAAGAGACTCAATGAAAGACCTACTGCCAAACATTGTCAATCATCGACAGGATAAGATTGGATTCAATACACCAGAAGACACTTGGTTTCGTGGCAAATTAAAAGGATTAGTAGAAAATCTAGTAATTTCAGAAAGCTTCTCGTCTAGGCATTTCTTTAACCATGACATGGTTAAAGAATATTTAAATGAACATATGACTGGCAAACAAGACCATTCCTTTGCAATATGGCGCTGGATGGACTTAGAACTTTGGTTAAGAAAGTTTATAGATTAGTTATTAACGACCTTTTAACTAATCGAATATTGCATAAGGAACGTCCATGAATATTGCAATGATAGGTAGCTTACCTAAACATCTTGGTGGGTCTGAAACGGGGGGAATTTCAATCCACACTGCCCAACTATCAAAAAATCTAGCCGACATTGGAATAAAAGTGTCAGTACTAGCACAAAATATCACTACTGCGAAAATGACATTTCATAGAGAAGTTGACAATTACAATATCTACTCATCCGTTCCAAATAGAAGCATAGCGTGTGCCAAATATATCATGGGAAACTTGTCCCGCTTTAGAAATACATTTCCAACAAATTTCAACTCTATGTCTATACGCGAAAGAATTGCATTAATCTCTCTCGCATCAAGATACCTAATATTCCTCGACAAAGTCCAACCAGATATAGTTCACGTTCATGGCGGTGGACTAGGGTTATTAGCATCACACATGGCCTCCAAGGCACTTGGAGTTCCTCTAATTGCAACTTTACATAGCTTAAGAGGACACATGCCAGACAAACTTTTTACAGAACAAGTGATCCCAAGCTTAATATACCCTGAAGGAATTATATGTGTTTCAAATTATCTAGAAAATGAAGCCATTACTTATGGCGTTCAAAAAGACAAAATACTAGTTATACCAAATGGGGTAGATACTGACTATTTTAAACCTGAAGACAAAAATTATGCACGTATATCTTTAAAAGTGCCACCCGAACAACTAAACGTACTTTTTGTAGGAAACCTAATCAGACGTAAGGGGATAGATTGGCTCATTAAATCCTTCTCAAAAGTATGTGAAGCCATTCCTCAAGCAACATTGTATATAGTTGGAGGGAAGGTCTCAGATACGGATATTAGATGGTACAAGGACATTTTAGATATGGCCAACAGACTACTACCAAACGGAAGGGTCAAATTTCTGGGCGAGATGAATTCGCGTCATGATCCAACACTTAACCTTTGGTACAACGTTTCCGATGTACTCGTTTTGCCATCAAGAGCAGAGGGTATGGGGATGGTTCTACTTGAAGCCATGGCATGCGGGAAACCCGTTATTGGATCCCGAGCAGGTGGTATAACAAATGTGATCAGGGACAGTGACAATGGTATTCTAGTAGATATCGATGAAATTAACCAACTTGCCGAAGCTATAATAAGATTACTAAATGACACCAAGTTCTCTACCAGACTGGGGAACCGTGGCAAGATGGATGTTACAGCCATGTATGCTTGGAACAATGTAGCTACCCAAACCATTAAGGTGTATGAAAATGTACTCTCATCCAATAGATAAAACTTCATCAGCTGGAATCAAAACACTGTCTACAATACTAGTAGGTGGACTTCTCACTGTATTTATATATTGGGTAGGAGCTAATCTAGCGAATGACGTGCAGTTCGTGGTTCTACTTGTATCAATCATTACAGCTACTACCTTGTGGATAACTTTATCAGGTCTAAATTCTATACGTACAATTATAATAGCGATACCGCTACTTATTCTTGCTCCTGCTATCCAGTTGTCTGATTCCTTTCCTATCAGACTTCCTGTGACAACCCTGTACGATATCTTGATTCTAATTATAGGCGGAATGTTTATATTACGTGCTATCTTAGGGCATGGGAAACGGCTGATAATCCCGGGAAGGAAATTCTATTTTGTACTTATTGCTTTGATCCCACTAACTCTCCTTTCTATGGCATACGGAAGCATTGTTTTGCAAATACCGTTGTCAAAAGGAGACTGGTTCGAAATGGTCAAATTTGGCCTTTACATATGTGCCTTTTATCTTGGATCACAAGCCATTATCAAAAAAAATGGTTTGCATTTTATATCCAAGATATTTGTTGCAACAATTGCAATTTCAGCATTGTTTGGCTTCGCACAGTCCCTAAACCTCTGGGATTTTCAACTGTTTGGTAGCTCCTATTACGCAGCTCCTCGTATTGCTACTGGCGCAGCAATGGAAAAACACTTTTCTATACTGCAAACAAGAGCAGCCAGTACTGTACTTAATCCGAACGAATATGGCCTTCTACTTGCTACCGGATTATCAGTTGCTCTAGGACTAGCAGCAAGAAGGAAAATCAGAGGTATTCAACTAATAGTTCAACCAGGATTAATTTTGCTACTACTATTGGGAATTGTATCTACTGGTTCTCGTACAGCTATGTTAGGAACTATTGCACTAGCTATATACTATGTAACTATTTTGTTGATACCAAGGTGGGGGCTAATTCCAAAAAAAGTCCGAGGTGATTTGATAAAACGAGGCATTATAATTTCATTGGTTATAATATCGTCGCTATCATTGATTTTTTTATCAGGATCATCATTACCTCTAGTCGGTCCTATAATTGAGAAACGTGTCTCGAGATTGAATGCGGCTATAGACTGGCAAATCGATTCTTCTGTTCAGACAAGACTAGATAATATCAGTCTTATACCCATCCAACTGAAACGGTCTCCAATTCTCGGTGATGGACCTTCAGAAGGTACATCAGCTGAACACATTAGAGTACTAGGTGAAAGAGTAGCAGACAGTGAATGGATCTTAATCCTATTAAGGAACGGATTACTTGGAATTGGTCTTTACATAGCTTTTTGGGTTACTGCATTTAGACTAGCGACTTATACAATACGCTCTCCTATTCTAGAGATTTCGATTTTTGGGCATTCAACTCTGGGCGTGTTAATAATTAACTTGGCTGGGTCAATAACAGCCATATCATTATTTGACATGCGTAGAATGACAATTACTTGTTTGCTACTTGGACTATGTGCAGCGGCTGCAAGATATTCCAAATTAAATCAACAAAAATCCCGTTCGTTAGGAAACTTTTGAAATGGGTGATCCCCATTACGACATCTGTATGCTTGTAGAAAATAGCTTCCAATATGATTCACGAATTTTGAGAGAAGCGAGATCTCTCTCGAAAAATGGTTTTGAATTACTACTGTTAGCCTTATACGAACCCCATATAACAGAAAGAGAAGAAAAACCATTCGGATTTCAAGTTCGAAGAATAAATGTGTTGTCAAGACGAATTAGAACAAGATGGCTTCTCGGAATAAAAGTTGCGGAATTTATTTTGAAGCTTCTTATCTATGCTATCCGCAGCAAAGCCAGCATTTTTCATGCACACCACCCTGTAACACTATTGCCAGCAGCTATCGCAGCTAAATTACTAGGGGCTAAACTTATATACGACTCTCACGAACTGGCTACTGCACTGCCAGGTAATTCGCAGTATAAAAACATGATCATAAAGTTTTACGAAGGAATGCTCTTGAAGATAGTTGATAGAGTAATTATGTCAGATGGGGAATCCAGGGCTAAAATATTTAGACAAACACATAGTTTCAATGGACCTATAGATTACATATACAACTGTCCAGTATACGTTGATACCACGAAAAGAAATAAAGACCTAAGGAAACCGCTGAGCATTGACAAAAGTAGCCCAATAATATGTTTCACCGGCCATGTCGGTGAATTTAGCGGGATAGACAAAGTCGTTCCCAGTATGACTTATTGGCCAGAAAACACACACTTTGTAATGGTAGGGCAACAAGATTTTATATACCTCGAACCTATACTCTACGAGGCGGGAATATTGTCACTAGAAAAACGAATCCATTCATATGGTCCAGTGCCCGCAGATGATGTGGCTAATTGGTTATCGTCAGCTGATATTGCGATCATCCCTATAGAGAATGCAGGATCAAGCTATTATTATTCTGCCCCTACGAAAATGTTTGAGGCAATCATGGCAGGAATACCACAAGTATCAAGCAATTTTCCTGAGATTCGAAGAGTTGTGATGGGAAATGATATCGGACCGGTAGGGAAACTTATAAATCCAAGAGACGAGAAAGAGATTGGAACGACGATAAGTGGGATCTTAGCAGATAAAAGTGAATATAAGAAATATCAAGGAAACGCCGAACTCTTGGCTAAAAATGTCTGTAAATGGGAAGTCGAAGAAAAAAAATTACTCTCACTTTACGATAATTTAATTCACTAGATAAACACTAGGCTTCAACAATTTTGACAACACAAAATGACTGACAGAACACTTCGAATACTACATGTAGCTTATTACTATCTACCATGGCTGGGATACGATGTTGGTTTAGCGCAAGCACAAAATGATTTGGGACATGAAACCCTATTTGCCGCATCAAATAGAATCCCTGATTTGAGAAAAAGCCGGAACGAGCAGTCATCTGAATACCCCTGCCAAGTAGATAACGTGTCACTATGGACATTGGTATTTGGATCCCGAATAATTCTCATGCCAGGGATTGTACGAATACTATTTCGATTCCGTCCAAGAGTGGTCCATTGTCATGTCGTGTTCGATTTAACAGCAGTGCTCATTGCACTAATGAAACCATTCCTCAAATACAGGTTAATTTATTGCTCCCACACTTCGTATTTAAATACTGACACTAGGGGATCATTTTGGAGAAGATTGATATACTCGGTTTTTAATCGTACTTGTGGAAAGATAATAGTCTCTCAGAGTGACCACCTAGTTGCTGTGGGAGAAAACGAAGCGACGATGCTAGAAGAAAATTTGAGTGTTAATGGAAACAACGTTAGGATAGTTAGATTAGGAGCATCTGCTAAATATTTCGAACTCAATCATAAACACCGTACAAATGCTCGCAAATCCCTAGGATATAACAATTCAGATCATATAATTATTCTACATGTAGGCGGTATTATTCCTGAAAAAAGGCTTCAAGATCTCCTTAGAGCGGTAGAGATGGCACGTCATGAAAATGACAATCTTCAAATTCTAATAACAGGCGGCGGTGATCAATCCTACATAAAATCCTTGATCGATTTAGCACGTGAACTAAATATACAAGACATAACTAGAATAAACGGGGAATACATATCAAAAAAAGAACTGTTGCAGCACTATGCAGCGTCAGATATCGGTGTTTGGCCAGCAGCAATAACTATATCTACAATAGAGGCAATAGCTTCCGGTCTTCCACTAATCGTAAAATCCAATGATATATATACTGGATTTCTTACGTCCAATAAAAATGGGTATAGAGTCACAGTTGGCGATGTAAATTCATTGAAAACTGCTATCTTGGAAATTGCAAACAACACTCAACTTCGTAATGCCATGGGTAAATCCTCAAGAGATTTAGCAGTTGCCGAATTTCACTGGTCCTCAATAGCAAAAAGATTTCTAGAGCTATATGAACCTAGCAACCATTCATGAAAATACCAATCAAAAAATTTCCAGAATACCCAACACTAAATATGCGACTAATAAACAGCTGGATATTCATATGAAAACACCTATTTCTGTAGCTATTGCAGGATGTGGATACTGGGGATCAAACCACGTGAGAGTAATGCACGAATTGGGTTGTGCAATTACACTATGTGACACTGATACTTCTAGGATAGGTTCGCTTCAAGAAAAATTTCCAGATGTAAAAACCACAACATCTTACTCAGATATACTATCAAACGATACGATCGATGCAGTAGTCATATCTACTCCAGCCGAAACACACTATGATCTCGCCAAAAAAGCACTTATATCCGGAAAACATGTTTTGGTAGAAAAACCTATGGCACTCGAACCTATACAAGCGACTGAATTAATTAATCTATCACAACGACAAAATACAACTCTTATGGTAGGGCATTTAATGAGATTCCATCCAGCGATAATAAAGTTGAAAGAACTAGTAGATAACGGAGAACTCGGCAAGCTCCAGTATATGTATTCAACTCGACTCAACATGGGGAAAGTTCGTAGAGAAGAAAATGCCTTATGGAGCTTTGCCCCACATGACATATCTATTACCCTGCATCTGAAAGGTAAGCTACCGAAACGTGTATCCGCCACAGGAGGAGCATATCTCCAGCCATCTATAGCAGATGTAAGTCTATCCAGTATGGAATTCGATGATGGAACACGTTCACATATATTCGTCAGTTGGCTCCACCCATATAAGGAACAAAAACTTGTAGTAGTTGGAGAGCATAAAATGGCTGTTTTCGATGACTCTCAACCAGTCGACAAATTGGGGTTATTTGACCGTGAAATAAATTTTATTGATGGTAATTTTGTTACTAACAAGCCCCAGCGATATAGCGTATCTCTCGCTAAGAATGAACCACTAGTCACCGAGAATCTTCATTTCTTAAACTGCATAAGAACAAGAGAAAATCCGATAACCAACGGAGAGGAAGGACTCAAAGTATTAACAGTATTAAAGGCTTGTCAAGAATCCCTCATTAAAGGAGGGTATCCCACAAATTTGTAGTCGAATTTCAGAATATCAAGGATTTCGGACAATATTATGGACCAAAACATATTTATTCACCCTTCTAGCTACGTAGATGACTGTGCCTTCATAGGGAATGGAACGAAGGTATGGCATTATTGTCATATTATGAGTAATGCCAGTCTCGGCGAATTCTGTACACTAGGGCAAAATGTTTTTATTGCCAATAACGTCGTTTTAGGTCACCGAGTAAAAATACAGAATAATGTATCAATTTATGAAGGTGTATCACTAGAAGATGATGTTTTCTGTGGTCCATCAGTAGTATTCACTAACGTAAAAACCCCGCGTAGCAGAATATCCAGACAAGATAAATACCAAAAAACATTAATTAGAACTGGTGCCACTTTAGGAGCCAACAGTACCATCGTCTGCGGAGTTACTATAGGGAAATTTGCTTTCGTAGGCGCTGGGGCAGTAGTAACCAAGGACGTGCCTGATTATGCCTTAGTTGCAGGTACACCTGCTCATCACATAGGTTGGGTATGCACTTGCGGAGTTAGGATCCAACAGAAAAACGATACTTTCACATGCATAGAGTGTAGAGAAGACTACATATTAACTGGAAGTAAACTGTCACCAAGCAAATAACTCTAAGATCAGGAAAGAATATGATACCTCTCGTAGATTTAAAAGCACAATATCACTCTATCAAAGATGAAATTGACAGTGCAATATCAGAAACCCTGTCAGACGCTCAATTTGTAGCTGGGAAAAGTGTGACGGAATTTGAAATCGAATTTGCGCAGTACTCTGCAGCAAAATATGGAATTGGTGTCGCCTCTGGAACAGCTGCTTTGCACCTGATATTACGAGCCTGTGACATAGGTCCTGGTGATGAGGTTATTACCACGCCCTTTACATTCATAGCTACTGTAGAAGCGATAGCTATTTTAGGTGCAAAACCAATCTTGGTAGACATAGATCCTTCAAACTTCAATATCGATCCTAACCAAGTTAGTTCAGCTATTTCTGACCGAACTAAAGCAATAATACCGGTACATCTATATGGGCAACCTGCTGACATGAAGCCTTTAATTGAAATGTCACAGAGACATGGTTTAAATATAATTGAGGATGCAGCACAATCTCACGGAGCTGAGTACGAAGGAATGAAAACTGGTTCTATGGGAATAGCGGGGTGCTTTAGCTTTTACCCAGCAAAAAACCTAGGAGCCTACGGTGATGGAGGCATGGTTATCACTAGTGACTACGAAACAAACAAGAAAGTACGCCTACTTAGAGATCATGGCAGAAGTGACAAATACACACATCTTCAAATAGGATTCGGCGAACGACTAGACACAATTCAGGCAGCCATCTTAAGAGTAAAACTTCGGCACTTGAATAAATGGACAGAAAAACGGAGGTCAATAGCCAAACTGTACAATCAACTTCTTGATGATACAGCAGTAAAAACACCTTCAGAAAATACCTACTCGAAACACGTATACCACCAATATGTCGTAAGAGTCCCTAAAAGAGACAACGTCATAGATATTCTAACTGAACAACGTATAGGATCCGGAATTCATTACCCTATACCCCTTCATTTACAACCAGCCCTATCGTATCTTGGTTACCAAGTAGGTGATCTGCCCCATGCAGAGTTAGCCGCAAAAGAAGTCATGTCTCTTCCAATTTATCCCGAAATGACAGAATCGCAAGTGACTATTGTTTCAAATGTGCTACATCAAGCATTAATTCTTTAGATAATATAAGGTACGAACCACGAATCACTAAGCCATCTGTAACCGATACATCTTATTTAAAAGAACACAGTAAATAACCCTCCCCATATTTAATTGAAAAAGAAAATAGTGCCAATTATATTCATCATAGCCGGAAAGTGTGCGACGGATGACTTATAGAGAGATTATAGACAATGTCAGTATCCTGTTTTTGAGTAACCAGTGCGTATACTAAACATCCTCCACCACCCCATATTCGGTGGTCCTGCTAACGGGATTGCCCGAACAAGCAGGTACCTTTCAAACATGGGAGTTGAACTCTTAGTTATAACACCTAAGGAACCTGGGAATATCAATTCACGTCTTAGGGAACACGGCGTTGCAACTCATTCAATATCACTACAAAGGATCCGTTCAACACGTAACCTAGTGACCCAAGGGAAATTCTTCGCCTCGTTAGCATATGACATTCGAAACATCAGGTCTGTAATACGAGATTTCCACCCAGATGTCGTTCAGGTAAATGGAATGGAAAACCCTCATGGTGCTATTGCCGGTCTCCAAGAAAACGTCGCTGTGGTTGGACAAATTCTAGGACCTGGGATGCCTATGCCACTAAGGTTAGCAGTGGGCTTTTGGACTAAACAATTCACAAATGTCGCCATGATACCCGGGTTAGGATTAAGTAAGTATTTTCCAGGAATCAGTAAGATGGGAGCCAGATTGGTTCCATTCATACCTCCTGTAGATGTCGACGAATTCGACCCCGAAGCTATAAACATAAGTACCCTTAAACACGACTTAGGGATAGAAAAATCATCACCTGTGATAGGCACTCTAGGTAACATAAATCCGGCAAAGGGATATGATACCCTCCTAAGAGCAGCACACCTTGTACTTAGGAAACATCCAAATGCCAAATTTATTATTACTGGTGAGGTGACTCATTCTCAATTAAAACTATTCACAAAACTGAAACTTATAATGACAGGTCTAGGGCTCTCATTAGATAACCACGTTTTTTTTATTCAAGAATGTTCCAACCCAGTCCAAATGCTAAATTCTATAGACATATACGTTCAGACTTCTGTAGCTGAAGGGATATCTACTGCTCTACTAGAAGCAATGTCTATGGGAAAGCCTGTAATAGCAACTCGAGTGGGTTCCACTACAGAAGTTGTCGAGGACAACTTCAATGGAATATTGGTAGATCCAGATAATCCAACACAAATGGCTAATCAAATAATTGAGCTGATAAACAGTAAAGAACGGAGAGCTTTATTGGGACAGAATGGGCGCGAATTTATTCTGGAGAAAGGTACCGCCAAACAATGTGCTGAGACTCACTATAATGCTTACAAATTAGCGATTAGCCACTCAAATAATATTGAGACCTTCAAGTAAAAGCACAGCTAAATACTCACTCCATATTTGGATATAAACATGGTAGATTCAAAAGAACATAAATTCATAATACGAATAGACGACTATCCCACAGGTGTTAGAGACAAAATCTATAATTACCGCAAATTTGCAGATCAAATACTTAATGAATTTGAAAGGTACAATATTCCATATATGCTAGCAATAGTACCTGCTCTTTTAGAACCAGAAGATCATATTTTTTTGCGAAACCGGCACAACATGACAGTTGGAATGCATGGAATAAACCACGACCAAAGCAAAGTAGGCTTTCGGAAAATTGTTAACGAGCTTACTGGTAACACAGTTGAATACAACCTTGAACTGCTAAAACTTGGCAGGGATCTACTAGGAGAACATGATACTGTATGTTTTATACCTCCGGGCAATTCATATGACCTGAATTTACTTAAAGCCCTTGCAATCGATAATTTTAAACTATGTTTCGGTACATTCCCCAAAGTTTGGCATTACAGATCACCAATTGTACTTCTTCACGCTTCCCCACCTTTATATGGACTATCGAGAGATGTAATTTCACATCTCACTAACAGTCAAAATGAGTATAGCCTGCATCAAACCTTACGCCGACTCTACTACACTGCCGGCATAGCAACATGGAATATACTTAATCAAGCCCATACTGATATAGAAATACCAAATAACCTTACTCAGATAGCACTGCATTGGACTTGGGAGTGGGACGAGATTCTATCTTGCAGATCAAAACTTTCATCCCTATGTGAATGGCTCTCACAGCAGAATGTAATCAGTGTAAATGAACTAGCAATTCCAAATTGATCGACAACTAAGTGAATAGTTATATAGAATGTATTCCTCTTTACAGTACACAATTTTTCAGTTTGCGGATCACCTGTATCCATAGCAAATACTGTGGATCAACCCTATAAAATGAACCTAAAATCACTTGTGAAACATAACGCGATTCTACTTGGAATTATTGCCCCGATTTACCGTTTTTACTTATCTTTAAGATACCTAAATTCACAAGCTAAGAAGATACTGATCTGGCTAATAAATTCACGGGAAATTACTAACCACACTTACTATCTACCACGGCACAACATTAAGGAATTAGCGTACGTAATTTCACACGCACTACAAGTTGACCGAACTACAGTTGAGCAATATTTTGACGAAATTGAATCTGATATCAATCTGCGAAATCATATATCTGAAGTAACCAACTCTAGCCAATATAAATCAGTATCCGATAAAGAAGTCAGATATGGTCAGCGAGTGGCGTGGTACGCTGTGACAAGAATATGTAAGCCAAAGCTCATCGTAGAAACTGGCCTAGATAAAGGACTAGGTACATGCACTTTAGCCGCGGCATTAATGAGTAATGCCGCAAAGGAAGGAGAACAAGGAAAAATCTTAGCGGTGGATATAAACCCTGAAGCCGGTTGGCTCATTGAAACACCGTATGACAAACACGTAGAATTTCTGAACGATGACTCTATATCAGCTTTGTCTAGCATAGATAAATCGATAGATTTGTTTATATACGATAGTGTGAGAAACAGTGTGCACGAACAACAGGAATACGAAATAATTTCCAACAAACTTCGCAAGGGAAGTATTATCATATCTACGACTACCCACCACAGTGAGGCCCTAATGAATTTTGCTCAAGAACTGGACGAAGATTATTACTCCTGGCTCGAAATACCAAAAGATCACTTTTATCCCGGAGGAGGTCTCGGAATAGTTCGAATATCACATGGGTCAATTCAATAAAGTTACAACTGTTTAAGGAACCTTCACATGTCAAATAGTAAAGATATCAGAGTAATTGTAACTGGAGCCGGAGCACCAGGAATAGCTGGAACTATCTATGCGCTGAAAACCAACCCTGACAACAGAAATGTCTGGGTAATGGGCGTTGATTCACGCGATGATGCAGTAGGAAGATATATGACTGACGCCTTTTCTACTATCCCAGTATCAGATAATGATGAATATATTAATAAACTAGTTGAAATAGCTAAGGAAAATCGTATCGACGTAATTCTCCCACAGGTAACCTCAGAGCTGGATAAAATCTCGAATGCTTCCAATATGTTAAGAGATGAAGGGATTTTTTCAGTAATTTCTCCCTCTGACACAATCCATTTAGCCAATGACAAATTCATGCTTTTAAACCTAGCCAGTGAGATGAATATTCCCTGTCCTAACTACAGACTAGTAAGCAGTGAGAAAGACTTGAGAGATGCCGCAAATGATTTTGGATACCCAAAAAACAGATTTGTTGTGAAGCCACGAAACTCGAATGGCCAAAGAGGATTCAGGATAGTAACTGAAAACCGATGGGATACAAATAGATTCCTAACCGAAAAACCATCCGGCACAGAAATTTCCTTAGATGATCTATTAGTAATTCTTTCATCGAACACTTACCCAGATTTAATCGTATCTGATTATCTACCCGGGATTGAATACACAGTAGATGTATTTGCCGGAGAAAACGTTAAATTGGCTGTGCCTAGAATACGTACTCAAATTAGGAGTGGTGTAAGTTTTCTAACCGAAATTGATATGAGAAAAGATTTGATTGAATGGTCACTACAACTTACCGACAAACTCCGACTCAAATATGGATTGGGTTTTCAATTTAAACTGGATTCTCAAGGAACTCCTTGCCTATTAGAGTGCAACCCAAGAGTACAAGGGACAATGATTGCAGGAGTATTTGCCGGCTTTAATTTCATCTACTATGGATGCCGTGAAAGTATGGGTATACCCGTTAGCGACGATGAGATTAAACCAATAGATGATATACGAATGATTAGGTACTGGGGAGGACTAGTTGCCAATTCAAAAACTACTACATCGCTCAGAATTTGAAGACATACTTCAACATGGGAAATATCTGTTCCATGTACACACGAACTATACTGACGGCGTAAGCAAAGTTGATGAATATTGTTCCCTTTGTTCTCAGAAAGGATTTGATTCCCTATTTATTATTGAACATGTAAGGGAAAAACTTGGCTATAGTTTCGAAGATCTTAACAATGAGGTATTGGATGCACGCATAAAAAACCCAGAGCTCAAGGTTTCATTAGGTGTAGAAACAAAAGTTATGCCAAATGGGAATTTAGACATAGATTCAAAGCTTCTGGAAAAGACTGAAATACTAGGCATAGCGTGCCATGGTTTCCCAGGTAATCCTGAAGATCTATACAAATCAATGGTCAATACTTTTAATAGGTATTCAAAAAACCACTCTTTGTGTGTTTGGCTACACCCTAGTTCAGTATTAAAACATTTCGATGAACTGGAAGGACCACGAAAAGTTAGAAACTTAATTGAAGTAGCCGTATCAAATGGTATCTTCGTAGAATGGAATATCTCACGTGACCACGAATCCAGTATCCTGCCAAACTGGATACCTGATGCTAATTTAGTATTTGGCACTAACGCTCATTCAATCGAAGAGCTTAATGCTCACATCAAAACTATTCAGGCAAATAATTTATTTAAAACTGTATAGATATACAACAAATAATCAGCATATGCAGAATAAACATTCTCATATATTGAATACAGTTTTAAATAATATCAATCTCCCAGACCAAGTCTGTAAACAACCGTCTCCTTAGTTTCATGCCAACCTGTCCACCATACAGGATGAATAAGTACCGTGAGATGATCCTCCTTACCTAGCCACTCACACAAGCATCCTTCCCTCCATCTAGAACCGCTGTCAGATATATATTTTCTATCCTTCACAAAGCGACCCGCATAAGCCTCAAAATCAAACCCCGCCAACTTCACAATCTCTTCATCAAAAGAACCATTTTTACCCGGCAAATGAGCAGCACAACCCTGTATATTAACTTCTAATAGTCTGCATATTTCTTCTCTGTCTTTCATCAATAAATCCGTATCTTCACCTTCAATTGAGTCATAATACATACGTTCGTAGTGTAACCCAATCTCACTGTTAGTAGACAATTTAGCCATCAATCCAGCTGTGCCGGCATCTCTCAAATTGTAATAACTGGAATGAAGCCTACAAAAGAAAGTAGAAATGACGCCATAATCTAATTCAATTTCAGCCATAGTTAAAGCACTATTGACAGAAACGTCTATATCATGCCTCAGAATAATTGTACGACCCGGCAATTTAGGAACTTCCGAATTTATCCAATCAGAAAAAGAATAAATTGAGTAATCAAGACGTTTCGACTCTATAAGTATTTCGATGTAGTGATCCAGTGAAAATTCGCACCGCATAACCTAATTGAATAAATCCCCCACATTTCCTTACGAGATAACCGACGCCTAATACTAACGTTGGAATCTCACGTAGGTCAATGGCACTCCAAAAATATTTCCCGGTATGTCAAACAGTTGCTAATTCATTTAAATATAACCTATATTACACTGGTAAATCATCTAGCCTGTGGTAACATTATCTAGGGTTACAAGCTACAAAAATCACTCGCAGTAACATATTATCCTACACCTACAAGGTAAGGAAGCAATACAGGAAATTTGAGCCAAGATCGTACCGCACATAGAACTGTAGCTCTATTAACCCAGTATTTTCATCCTGAGATAGCAGCTACGGCCCAACTGCACACAGATCTAGCAATAGGCCTCCAAAACAATGGCTGGAACGTTAAAGTATTTACTGGGCAGCCAGCTTACCAACAAAAAAACCCTCAGCCAACATATGAAATTCAAAATGGGGTAAAAGTAAAACGTTTTTACAATCCTGGCATTTCCAGAAGAAATACCATTGGCAGACTATTGAATGCTGCAATAGTAGCTACGTTAATGATAATCCACTTGGCCACTCAAAAACGTCCTGATATTGTACTCGTTGATTCCACCACACCTTTTCTGCCATTAATTGCCTACGTTCTGAAAATTATTAAGGGATGGAAGTACGTTTTCTTAGTTGAAGATGTATACCCAGAAATAGCTATAAATCTTGGATATATACATGACAATGGATTGCTCAGTAAAACCTGGTCATTTCTTAACAAGCTCGTTTTCAATAATTCGGAAAGAGTCATCGCAATAGGACCCAGAATGAGAGAACTATTGATTAGAAAACTTCCAGATGGAGAAAGTGAAAATAAGGTGGTAGTTGTACATAACTGGTGTGACGGAGAATCCATTCTCCCACGTTCAAATAAAGATAATTGGTTCAGGGAAAACCTTGGTCTTAATGGGAAAACAGTTGTGCTCTACTCAGGAAACATGGGAGCCACTCACGATTTAGAAAGCGTTCTAAAAGCTGCCTCCAAACTACTCAATATAAAAGACATTGGATTCGTATTTATTGGTGATGGAGCCAAAAGGACAAAGATCGAGCGCATGGCCAAAGAATTACTTCTGACAAATTTTTTTCTCCTACCGTATCAGGCTCGTAGCGTACTGCCTTATTCGATCACATCCGGAGACATTTCAATTATCACACTTGAACCCGGCATGGAAGGGTTGAGTGTTCCAAGCAAACTGTATTCTTCACTTGCCGCAGGCCAGGCAGTGATTGCAATAATGGGAGAAAAATCTGAGGTTGTAGATGTTATCCAAGATAACCAGTGTGGCATACGTGTTCCACCAGGTGAGGAGAATCAACTCACTAACATAATTCAGGATTTGCATAATGATCCTGTAAAATTACATGAAATGAAGCGCAATGCTAGAAACTGTTTTGAAAAATATTTTAGTATGCAAAAAGCGATACAATCTTATGGAAAAATCCTCTCGGATGCGATGAAGTGAGCTTATTATTAAGGCTTCTACATGAACAATCTAGAAAAGTCCTATAAAAGGTGGTTTGATTTAACCATACTTATATCATCTCATCTATTTCCACCATTCTGGCCAATATGGATACTGCTATGGACTTTGATTCCATTGGCTATCAAGCTAGAAGATGGTGGATCCATATTCTTTAGACAGCGTAGAATAGGTAAAAATGGTCGGGAATTTACTGTAACCAAATTTAGAACAATGATCGAAGATGCACAGGAAAAAGGGCCTGCCTGGACACTCGATGATGATAATCGCGTCACTAACGTGGGAAAATTTATTCGAAAACGTAGCCTTGATGAACTACCTCAAACGTTTAGTATCTGGAAAGGTGATATGAGCTTTGTCGGACCGAGAGCACTGTCAGTAAAAGAACACTCTTTTATTGAGAAAACCATCCCTGGATTTAATCAACGCCTGAAGATTCGACCAGGGTTGACAGGTCTAGCTCAAGTTTATAACACT